>Ga0208546_1000010_pt1 | contig 130185 bp, 118 predicted proteins | sample DEB19_08_DNA_4_FD_184528 | JGI IMG/M metagenome (GOLD analysis project Ga0208546, IMG submission 184528) | Aqueous microbial communities from the Delaware River and Bay under freshwater to marine salinity gradient to study organic matter... | ecosystem: Environmental > Aquatic > Marine >...
AATTATTGATACTTGAATTTTCTAAACCTAGCGCTCCCATCATCAAACAATTCTATCAACTGTATATGGATGTGATTACTCCAAGCATTGGTGGATTGTTTTCAAAAAGTAAAAAAGCGTATCAATACCTCAATGATTCTGTTCAACAATTCCCCGAAGGGAAGGATCTTGTGCATGTGATGGAAAAAGTTGGCTTCACACAAACCATTTTCAAACGTCTGAGTTTCGGTATATGCACCATTTACATTGGAAAAAAATAATATTGTTTGCCACTCTCTTCATTACCCTGAAGGGAATGACTCAACATGCAGTAGAAATGAATCTACCTGACCATGATGTGAAACCATATTATTTCGGCATCATGTTGGGATATAATACATCTCATTACAACATATCACATCATCCAAATTTTCTCGACCCCACCATCAACAAAAGAATTTCAGATGTTGAATCAGGAAATACCGGAAGAATACATTTGGGTATCATGGCAAATTATCAGTTATCCAAAAAATTTGATCTCCGCTTCTACCCATTAAACCTGGTATTCAGCGAGAAAAAACTCGACTACCTGATGAAGGACAATTCCGTTGAAAACCAAAGAGCTGAATCAATTGTAATGAGTTTTCCTTTACAGGTAAGACTCAAAAGCGATCGTATCAATAACTTTAGGGTTTATACTTTGGCAGGAGCCAAATACGATTTTGATTTGGCCAGCAATGCTGGCTCAAGGAACACCGACAATATGCTAAAAATCAAAAAAAATGATTACGGCATTGAAGGAGGAATAGGATTTCAGTTTTTCATGCCCTATTTCATTCTTTCACCGGAAATTAAATTCAGTTATGGTTTATCCAATGTTCATGCACGAGACACTGAATTAATTTTTTCGAATGTTGTTAATAGAATGAATACCAGAATGCTCATGTTCTCCCTTCATTTTGAAGGAGGTGGTTTGGGCAAATAAATATATCAATATGGCTTCCACAATCATCAAGAACACAAAAATTGTAAACGAAGGAAAAATAATTGAAGGTGATATCCTCATCAAGGATCAAAGAATTGAAAAATTTGGAGGCATCATCAATCATCCACACACCAAAGAAATCAATGGAGAAGGAAAATATCTTTTACCGGGTGTGATTGATGATCAGGTGCATTTCAGGGAACCCGGACTAACACATAAGGCCAATATTCACACAGAATCATGCGCTGCAGTGGCAGGTGGTACAACCAGTTTTATGGAGATGCCCAATACCAAGCCAGCTGCACTTACACAAGAACTGTTGGAAGAAAAATACCAGATTGCCGCGAACAGCTCTCCTGCCAATTATTCTTTCTTCATGGGTACTTCCAATGAGAATACCGATGAAGTTTTAAAAACAAATGAAAAGAAAAATCAGATCTGCGGCATTAAAATATTCATGGGATCATCAACAGGAAACATGCTGGTAGACAACGTTTTAACATTGGATAAAGTTTTCAAAGAGTCAGAAGTATTGATTGCAACTCATTGTGAAGATGAACGAATTATCAAAGCAAATCTTGAAAAAATAAAAGCAAGCAGATCTCAACTTACAATTGCTGATCACCCGATTATTCGTGATACCGATGCATGCTTTGAATCCTCTTTTTTTGCGGTGCAACTTGCAAAAAAATACAATACCAGATTGCATATTTTACACATTTCAACTGCGAAAGAATTGCAGCTTTTTTCAAACATGCTCCCTTTAAATGAAAAAAGAATTACCTCAGAAGTATGCGTTCACCACTTGCATTTTACGGCAGATGATTACGCAAAACTTGGAAATAAAATAAAATGTAACCCGGCAATTAAATCCTCAGAAAACAAAATCGCCCTTTGGGAAGCACTCTTAGATGATCGCCTTGATATCATCGCTACTGACCATGCACCCCATACAATCCAGGAAAAAGAAGAAGCATACGAACATGCACATGCAGGTTTACCTCTGGTTCAACACAGTTTGCAATTGATGTTATACTACCATCAACAAGGAAAAATTTCTATAGAAAAAATCGCTGAAAAAATGTCACATGCTCCCGCAACCTGTTTTCAAATAGCAGAACGAGGTTATATACGCGAGAGTTATTTTGCAGACCTCGTGATGGTTGATCTTAACAAGCCTGAAACAGTTAAAAAAGAGAACCTCAGGTATAAATGTGGATGGAGTCCGCTGGAAGGATTTACAATGCCAGCGAGCATTGATAAAACATTTGTAAATGGTGATGTTGTATTTGAAAACGGTACGGTCTATTCAGAGAAAAGAGGAATGCGTCTGCAGTTCAACCGAAACTAATCATGTACATCGATAAAACAACGCTGTCCGATTTATCGGTATTCAATCTACAGGATGATTCTTCGCTGTTTTATCTGATCGATTATACAACTACATCAGAAGGAAAATCTGAACTCATTAAAATTTTGCATCATCCACTCAACAACTTGGCTGAAATACAGGATGTACAAGAAATATTAAAACAAATCTCAGAAAGATTCGATCGATGGCCTGATGAAATTTCAAATGGCACCTTGATGGTAATTGAAAAATTTTTTGATGACAATCCCGATCCCATTCCAGAAGAAATCTCCCATGTACAGGCAAAAGTGTATAAATGGATTCATCCCAGAGACTATGCATTGATACTGTTTTCAATGAAACAGCTTTTTCTTTTAATCAAGGGCTATCAAAAGATTCATGAGTATTTCAGTCAACCACATTTACCTGCACCACTTGCTGAAATAATTTCAGAAACAAAACAAATACTTTCAAATAAACATCTTCAGGAACTTCTAAATAAAAATGGATTTGAGGAATTAAGCCAAAAAGAGGTCCTGTATTTTGGAAGGTTATTTCATATTGATCTCATTCAGGAAACAAGAAAGCTGATCAAACATTACGGAAAACTAGATGCATGGCATGCAATGGCAAAAGCAAACAACGCATTAAAGCTTCATGTACCATTTTTTACCAATGCTGCAACGTTAATAGAAGCAAAGTCCCTCAGACACTTACTGCTCGAGCAGCCAGTAAGCTATGACATCACCATGAACAAGGATAGTAATTTTATTTTTCTCACTGGTGCAAACATGGCAGGGAAAAGTACATTGATCAAAGCAGTTGGACTCGCAGTTTATATGGCACATCTTGGAATGGGGGTCCCGGCTGAAGCAATGAAACTGTCTCTTTTTGAAGGATTGTTGAGCAACATCAATATAGCTGATAATATTTCAAAGGGAGAAAGCTACTTCTTCAATGAAGTAAAGCGAATCAAAGAAACGATAGAGAAAATTAATGACGGCAGAAATTGGCTCGTGCTGATTGACGAACTTTTCAAAGGAACCAATATCCAGGATGCTATGAAATGCTCTACTGCTGTGATCCGGGGACTCATAAATATAAAACACTGCCTGTTTATTCTTTCCACCCACTTGTATGAAATTGGTGAAGACCTCAAAGATTTGCCTACCATTGATTTCAAATATTTTGAAACCATCTTAAAAGAAACTGAGCTGCATTTCAGCTACCAATTGAAAGATGGGATCAGCCAGGATAGAATGGGGTATTTCATTCTAAAAAAAGAAGGTGTCATATCCATGTTGGAAAATTTGGGCAATCAGCAGATATAAAATAGATTTTTCTCTTCCAGTATTGATCTTTTTCCTTCTTGCTCAAATCACGATGATATTATTTTCACAAGATGTTTGTGAAAATATGTGGGAGTTCTGTTTATGGTGTTGAAGCATTGCCAATTACCATCGAGGTTAATTGGACGTCTCAGGGAAAAGAGTATTGTATTGTTGGACTGCCTGATGCTGCTGTAAAAGAAAGTGTTCTCAGGGTTGAAAGTGCGTTAAAATCAAACAAATTTGAAATGCCGAGAACAAGAATTGTCATCAATCTTGCTCCGGCAGATATTAAAAAAAGTGGAACTGCATTCGACTTGCCTATAGCCATCGGAATCCTTGTTGCTTCAGAACAATTGCAACCCAACAATTTATTTGATGAATATGTGGTTATGGGTGAACTGAGTCTGGATGGGCAATTGAGGCCGATCAAAGGTGCACTGCCCATTGCTATTCAAACCAAAAAAGATGGCTTCAAAGGATTGATTTTACCGAATACAAATAGCAAAGAGGCAGCAATGGTGGATGACATCAATATTTATGGGATGAATACGCTCATGGATGTTGTCAATTTTTTTAAAACTGAAGGACAATCATTCAACCCTACTAAAATTGACATGGATGAAGTCTTTCTCAAGCAACAAATAACATTCGAAAACGATTTTTCAGAGGTAAAGGGACAAGAAAACATCAAGAGAGCACTGGAAATTGCAGCTGCTGGTGGGCACAATGTAATTTTAATTGGTCCGCCGGGTGCAGGAAAAACCATGTTGGCAAAAAGGCTTCCTTCCATTCTTCCACCGCTTTCATTAGCAGAAGCACTTGAAAGCACCAAGATTCACAGTGTAGCAGGAAAACTTTCTGAGGAAACTACATTGATCACAAAAAGACCTTTTAGGAGTCCTCATCATACTATTTCAGATGCTGCGCTGGTTGGAGGTGGTTCAACACCTCAACCAGGTGAGATCTCGCTCGCACACAATGGCGTATTGTTTCTAGACGAGCTTCCAGAGTTTAAAAGAACTGTTCTAGAAGTAATGAGACAACCAATTGAAGAAAGAAAAGTGAGCATATCACGCACAAAAATGGCTATTGATTTTCCAGCATCATTCATGTTGATAGCATCCATGAATCCATGTCCATGTGGATTTTACAATCACCCCGAAAAAAAATGTACTTGCCCGCCTGGTGCAGTAACAAAATACCTCAACAAAATATCCGGACCCTTGTTAGACAGAATTGACCTGCATGTAGAAGTTACTCCAGTTGAATTTTCACATTTGACTTCAACTGCAACAAATGAAAGCTCCTCTGAAATAAGAAGCAGGGTTGTGCTCGCAAGAAATATGCAGGAAGATCGATTCAAAAACAAGAAAGGAGTCTATTCAAATGCACAAATGGAAAGTGCAGATCTAAAAAAGATTTGTTCGCTTAACAAGGAAAGTCAATGGCTGATCAAAAAAGCGATGGAACAGCTGAATCTCTCCGCCAGGGCTTATGACAGAATATTAAAAGTATCAAGAACCATAGCAGATTTGGATCAAAGCCATGACATCAAGACTGAACATGTTGCGGAGGCAATACACTACCGCAACCTGGATCGTGAGGGATGGGGAGGTTAATTGATATGGTGTTGATCTGAGGGTATATCTGATGCAGAAACGTTGCTGCCAAAAAACTTTTTCTGAAATATCAGAATACAGATCAGCCCCATGGATATGGAAGCATCTGCAAGATTGAAAACAGGTCTAAAAAATTCAAAAGGCTCACCTCCCCAAATGGGAATCCATGAAGGAAGTGTTACATCGTGAATGACAGGAAAATAAAACATATCCACTACCCTACCATGCATAATACTTTCATATCCTCCCATAAAACCATCTTGCCAAAAACCCTTTGCTAAATTTTGAGCGTACGCATCACTGAATTCAAAAGAAAGTCCATAAAAAAGACTGTCAATTAAATTGCCTATGGCACCTGCATATATATGTGTTACACAAATAACATAGCCAATATGGTAATTTTTTTTGATGATACTCATGATATAATATGTACCAAAAAAAACAGCAACCAGTCGAAAACTCGTCAACGCAATTTTACCCCATGAGCCTGCCAATTTCCAACCATACGCCATCCCTTCATTTTCAATAAAATGAAATCGGAACCACGGAAGAAAAGTAAAAGGTATTTTTTCTTCCCCCATGTAAAAATGGGTTTTCACGTAAATCTTGATCAGCTGATCAATCATCAGAATCAACAAAGTAAGTACTATGGCGTGTCGAAACTTCACAATTTATTTTTTGCAAATATACGAGCAGTAAATGAGGCTACCATTACTTATTCACTCAGATAAATCCTTGGAACCCGACTGGAAATGCCCGTCATGATTTCATATGGAATGGTCATGGCGCGTTGAGCAAACTCTTTTACAGAAAAATCTTTACCAAAAATCAAGACCTCTTCATCTACTTGTATCTGGTGATGCTCACCCAAGTCAATCATTGTCATATCCATACAAACATTTCCGATGGTAGAATACCTGTTACCCCGGATTAAGACTTCTCCCCTACCATTTCCCAAAGATCTCGGGAATCCATCTGCATATCCTATGCGAATCGTAGCCACATGAGTATCTTTCTTCAAAATAGCAGCTCTACCATAACCAACCGACTCTCCTTTCTTTACTTTTCGAATTTGCGCAATGGTAGTTTTTAATTCCACAGCTTCAGTAAGTGAAATAGGTTCTTTTGCAGACGAAACACCATAGAGTCCAATTCCCAATCGTACCATTTCATATGCAGCGTTTGGATGACGTTCAATGGCAGCAGTGTTGGAAGCGTGTCGGATGATTGGATAAGCAAAGGCAGACTGTACCTCTTGAGATATATGCTCAAACAATTGAAGTTGCTGCAGGGTATACCCATCTTGTGCTGGATCTTCTGAAGCAACCAGGTGGGTGAATACAGATTTTATCAAATAGCGATTACCTGAAAAAAGATATAAAAATTGTTTCACTTGCTCAGCATCTAACCCTAATCGATGCATTCCGGTATCGATCTTCAAATGAATAGGGAAATTATTTATCCCCTCTTTTTCCAAAAATGCATTGAATTTAATTGATTGTTCAATTGAAAATATTTCAGGCTCTAAGTCGTATTCGACCAATGCCGAAAAACCATCCACCTCTGCATTCATGATCATGATAGGCAAATGAATGCCGGCCTTTCTCAATTCAACTCCTTCATCAACATATGCAACAGCTATATAATCAATGCGGTTTCGTTGTAATAAATCTGCGATTTCAAAACTGCCAGCACCATATGAAAACGCTTTTACCATTGCCATCATTTTAACTGATGGATTAAGTTTTGCTCGGTAGTTTTTCAGGTTCTGGGCAATGGCACTCAAGTTTACCTCAAGTCTTGTTTTATGGATTTTGGTTTCTAACAACTGGCTCACCCTTTCAAAATGAAAATTTCTTGCACCCTTAATCAGTACAACCTGTTCTTTGAAGCAGCTTGGATGAAGTTCTGCAATCAATTCATCTGTTGTTTTAAAATTGAGCGTATGTATTCCAGCATGAATAAAGTAAGAGGCAAATTGCGTAAACTGATCTCCTACTGCATACAGTGTTGAAATTTTTTTTGATTGAAGAAATAAAGCCAGATCTTTATAAGTCTGCTCAAGATGCTGAGAAAGTCCTGATATATCTGATAAGATAACTGTCTTTTCTACTCCAGATTTTTGTGTAGCTAAAAATTCTATAGCACTTTTAACACCGGTCAAATCTGCATTGTAGCTATCATTGATAAGAATACTCTGATGCTGACCTTCCTTCATTTCAAGCCGCATGGACAATGAAGGCAAATCCATCATTCTTGGCAGCACCTTCTCTTGCATCCCCAAGGCAAAAGATGCAGCAAAACAATGCATGATATTTTCCTGTGCAATCCTGTCGGTGAATGGGATAGAAAATGTATATGATTGTTGATGAATCAAGACAGTGAATAAAGAACAAGCATCATTCTCTTCAATTTTTTTTACAACAATATCTGCAGTAGCCGACCTGCCCCATGATATCAGACGTTTGTTAATTGTAAAATCAGCATGTGAAATGATAAATTGATCAATTTCAACATGGTCTTTGCAGTAAATCATTGTCTCTACCCCGCTGAAGAGTTTCATCTTTTCTCTGAGCTTTTGCTCAGGTCCTGAAAAACCCTCTGCATGTGCCGCTCCGATATTAGTGATCAGTCCAATCGTAGGTTGAATCACCACCTGAAGCCTGTCCATTTCACTCGCCTGAGAAATACCGGCTTCAAAAATGCCAAGTTCATGTGAATCATCCATCTGCCATAAGCTTAAGGGAACGCCCAGTTGAGAATTATAGCTACGTGGACTTCTAACTATTTCCATGAATGGCTGAAGCAGGTGATACAGCCATTCTTTGACAATTGTTTTACCATTGCTACCGGTGATGGCTAATACAGGATAGCTAAACTGACTTCTGTGGTACATTGAAATTTTTTGCAATACATCCACTACATCCTGAGTAAGAAAAAAAGATGCATGAGGGTACGCAGCAGCAGCAGAAATTTCAGAAACAACAAAGGATCTTACACCGCGTTGATACAATTCCTCGATATAATGATGACCATCATTTGAGACAGTTTTGATGGCAAAAAAAAGCGTATGCTCAGGGGAAATTAGCTTACGACTATCAATCAGCAAATGAGTTATATCACGGTCAGAATAAGCCCCAACTCTTTTTACATCAGAAATAGACAAGATATCGTTCTCTGAAAATGTTTTCATGAAGCATTCAAATCTGCCTGTGCTTTTTTCCGATTGTGGTATTGTGAATAAAGTAGAGAAGCCGCTAAACAAAATACGATTACTGCAAGTGATATCAATATGTCAATATGTATATCAAAGTATTCTACCAACATTTTTATTCCAATAAATATCAGCACCACGGCAATACCCTGTTGCAAATAATCAAATTTACCAGCTGCCCCTTTCAGGAGAAAAAACAACGAGCGCAGTCCTAATACAGCGAAAATGTTAGAAGAATAAATGACGAGTATATCATCACTGGAAAAATCAATTGCAGGATTCTGACGTACAAGTGAAACCACTGTTGGGATTGAATCCAATGCAAAAGCAATATCTACAGAAGCGAGAATAATCACAACAACAGACAGTGTTGTGAAATATATTTTACCATGTAGGTTCACAAAGTATCTTCCTTTTGGCTCAATAAGACTGACACGGAAAAACTTGTTGATGAGTTTATAAATTTTTGTTTCACCCGGATCGAACTCAGCATCATCTTTCTTAAGAAATAATTTATACCCAGTGTAAATGAGAAAAAATCCAAAAATGTACAAGATCCAATGAAACCTGTCAATAATTTCAATGCCAATTGCAATGAAAATGATTCTAAAAACAATCGCTAGTAAAATACCAATCAACAATGCTCGTCCAGCATCCCCTTCCTCCACTTTGAAAAAAGTAAATATCAAGATGAACACAAAGATATTGTCTATGCTGAGTGACCATTCCATCAAATATGCTGTGAAATATTTTGTAGCTGTAAGAGGTGTCTTTTCAAACCAAAGAAAAACGGCAAATGCAACAGAAAGTCCAACCCAGAACAATGTTTGAAACAACGCTTTCTTAATGCTGATGCTGGCATTTTTTTTACTCATCAATCCCAAATCAAGCATCAAAGCCACCACAAGTACTATACCAAAAGTTAAATAGGTAATTTGATCAACAGACATATTGTGTGTTATTGAACCACAAAGATAATCAAACTATCAGGCTTGCTAAATAGATATTCTGGAATACTTACGCATCCTGGTTTGCCTGAAAATCAGCATACAGATAAGTAGTATTAAAACAGGTGTGAGTAGATTGAATATTTTCCAGAAAACAGTTTGTTCCTTGAGCAATTCTTTGTTCAACAAGCGCAATTGAAAATTTTTCGACCTGGAAGAAAGTAGGTCTTTTCCATCGGATAGATAAAAAAGAATGTTTTTAAAAAATTCTTTGTTCCCATATTGAATGCGTGTGTACTTGTTTGATCCCATGGTGAGAGGACCATCTTCTTCACTTACAGGATTCAAAAAGATATCTCCATCAGATATAACAATCATTTGATTTGATGTGGAATTAGACAAATATTTACCTCCTGTAGTTCTTTCAAAACTTAACTGCTCTTCAAAAGAGATCCGGTTTTTATACAAAGATGGAAAGGGCCCTTCCAATAAAACTGCAACCGGGATATGCTGCACCTGAAAACTTTGTAAATCGCTCTCGGTTTTCACAGGCTTCCATTCCACCAATGCAGGCGTGGGAATTTTTTTCCCATAAATTGAGCTGGATAGCAATATATTTTTTGAAATCCCTGTGGTAGATATGGTATCGATGGATTGAGGAAAAGATGTGAGCACCTTATCGAGATTTCTAGAAATGGGATGGGAAACAAAATCACTTACCAAAGGCGCATAAGGCCATGGAAGCAATTGAATTTGGGGCTTATTCCCTATATTTCCCACAATAGAGGGCACTTGGTCAGACTCCAGGTCCTGCACCAAATCTCTGTTTATTCTTACACCATACTTAAACAATTGATCATCCAAGTTCAACCCCATGTCATATGCAAGAAAAGATCCATTGCTTTTCTGCAAACTATCCATGCTTGCATATAAATTATCCAAAGCCCAAATTACCTTTCCACCATGCATAATATATTGATCAATCATCAACTTCTGCTTTTCTGTAAAAGGACGCATGGGTTTATTGATGAGCAATATGTCAAATTGATGAGGGATAAATGGAAAACTATCCATTTGTATCAAACCAAATCCATATTCTTTTTTCAACACATTTTCAATCAAGTCATATACCTGCAGATCGAGCACTTCCCCATTTCCTGCCAGATATCCTACTACGGGAATTTTAGACCTTTCTAAAATTTTTATTGCCCTAGTAATTTTATATTCCAGTTGCGAGGTTGCGTTATTAAGTGCATCCAATCCATCCAAACTGCTTTGACCTTCCAGAAAATCAATACCTATCTGTCCGTTTTCTCCTGTCAATACTGCACCAGGAAATACCAAGGTCTCTTCCGTTTGTGAACGATCAGTTGCTTGTGATTTAACGTTTGTTGGATGTACCCCCAGCTGCTGTAAGGAATCAAACAAATAAGCTTTGGCGCTGTCTGAAAGCCCTTCTCCTGGCTTTTCAAACCGGATGGAAAAATTTCCATTGCTTATTCTGTTGTAGTTGTTGGAAATGTTTTCAGCTGCATTTGCAAGTTTCTTGAAACCAGCTGGAACTTCCCCTTTTATATAAACAGTTAATTCCAGTGGATGCTGCAGCTCCTTTACATATTTCAATGAAGCATCTGTTATGGTATAACGTTTATCGGCTGTTAAGTCAATTCCGGCATAAAAAAATGAACCAATAAGATTTACGAGAAGAATGATTACAACTCCTCCAATCCAATTGATAAAATATTTTTGGTTTTTACTCAATTGGATTTTTTTAGCTGTGAATTGGTTTGATATAAAAAAAGTGAAACGACCGAAATAAAATAAATCAAATCATTCAATCCCAGATATCCTCTGCTCACATTCTCATAATGATATTTTACACCCATCAGTGAAATATAATACCCGATGTTTTGTCCAGATATATAGAAAGCTGGAAAAAAAGCAAAAACATAATAGATCAAAAAACATGCAAAAGCTGTAATCATAAAGGAGGCGAGCGAATTGGAAAAACAGCTGCTAACATATATTCCAATAGACGCATAAACTGCGCAAAGCATCATCAGTCCTATGTATGAACCCAATATAGCACCTGTATCCAATCCATTGAGAGAAAGATAATGCAGTGTAAAAACATAGACCAATGATCCTGCTAAAGCAATTACTATTATTAATAATACAGAAAAGAATTTACCGAGCACCAACGATGATACTTTCAGAGGAAGTGATTTCAGCATTTCATAAGTGCCCATTTTATATTCGTCACTAAAGATTCTCATCGTTATAGCCGGAACCAAAATCAGCAGAAGCAAAGGAGATAACTCAAAAAAAGAATCCAGGCTCGCATATCCCGCATCCAGCAGATTGGTTTCAGGAATATAAAAAAGTAAAATAGCTGTAATTAATAAATAAACGACGATAGAGATATACCCCATCCATCCTGAAAAAAACTGATTCCATTCCTTTCTGATGATCGTCCACATAATTGTTTGCAAGATTACATGAAGTAGTGAAAATTACCTCCAAACAAAGTGATAAAAACGAATATTTTTTTCAGCGATCGGCTAATTTGGTGTTTTAAGCAGTGAATATGATCTGGGGGAAACAGTGTGCGCTTATTTTATTCTTTTTCTTAGCAATAAACGCAAAAGGACAGAAAAAATGGGATGGGGAAGCTGGCGACAGTTTGTGGTATTCCGCAAAAAACTGGTTTCCGGATGGAGTACCCGGACCTACAGATGATGTATTAATTGACAATAGTAAATTATCGGGCAGCTACAAAGTTTTAATAGGAAGTGGCGATAGCATCAATATCCATTCATTTAGGATAAACCCATTTGATACTCATCAAATCATTGTTGAAATAACGAGTGCCAATACGCTACCCATAGCACTATATATTCAATCTGGCTCAAAAGATATCGTATTAGAAAAAAATGCAGTATTCATCAATCATACTGGGGCAAGTACTGGGAATATATTTTCATTGAATGGTTCCATATATATCAGCAACGGCGGAAAATATATTCATAAAACCATTCGAGGGAATTCATATATCATCTCAAAACTGGAGGTTGATTCAGGTAGCAGAAAGGGAATAATTGAATTTGATGTGCCGGGAACTGCCGGATATACCCTCTCTTTATCGGGCAGAAAATTTGGAAGCCTGGTGTTGAGCGCAAATGAATCATCGAAGAAGTCTTACAGTGGAAACGGCTCAAACAAGTTAACCATCGAAGGAGATTTAATTATCAATGAAAATGCTTCATTCACTTCAACCATAAGCAATATTGTTCAGGTGAACGGTGATCTAACAGTAAGTGGCTTGTGTGCGTTGAATCCTGGAACTGCCGATACCATTGGAAGATCATTTGTATTAGGTGGAGACAGCAGCAAGATTCAGATAAAAGGAGGATTCAGAACTGGTATTAATTTCAATCAATTTATATTAGGATCTTATACCAACAGATTAAGATCCAATCTTGTATTGGACAATGGTTCAATTGTACTCAATAACAAGGCACAAGTATACCTTGACACATTTTATTTAAAATCCAGAAGAGAAATCGCCATCATGAAACATGTGCTGATTGAAACTGCAAATAAAATAGGGATTTCAAAAGACACAAATATTGGTACGCTCAGAACACCAGTTCTGAATTTTGAAGACTCATTTCAAGTGATATATACTGGAAATGAAAATCATTTTACCGGGGAAAATCTGCCAACTAAAATCAAGTCACTGAGCAAAACTGGAAGTGGTAAATTATTATTAAGCAATTCACTTGAAGTGATAGACACATTGAGACTGACACTGGGCAATATAAAGAGTGACTCAATCAAGAAACTTACATTCAGCGGGAGATATTTGATTGCCAATGAAAATTCATTTATGGATGGAATCATACAATGTAATGTTCAAACCGATGGGCAAGCGCTTTTCCCAGTTGGCAAAAACAACCAATACGCACCTGTGTGGATGAATTGCAAAGCAGGCGAATCTATTCAAGTAGAGTATGTCGATTCAGCAAGTCAGTATTCTGGGCAAAAAATGGAATTCCCTGTTAAAACAGTGAGTCAACTTGAATATTGGAAAATTACTTCTGTGCTAAGCAATAGTAGTGATAGCGTTCGAACCATAATTCTTGGCACCAAATCAAAAAATACCATAAATAACAACACCTATGTTGTAAGATTAAATGATTCTTTGCATTGGGAGATGCTTCCACTGCTTAGCAACAACCCAGTACCATACACGGTAGGAGCAAAAATAAATTTGACTTCCACTATTTATACCACAGGAACCATTCAGCAAGTCGCATTGGCAAACAATAGTTTTTTGCTTTCAGTTTTTTACAACAATGGGGGAAATATTCTTAAGTGGATATTTGACAGCAATGAACATACAAAGCTGTATATCATTCAGGGATCCAATGATGGAAAGAATTTTTTATCAATTGATTCCATAAAGCCCCTGCTCAATCAATTGTCATTTATATACACATACCAATTAGAAAAAAACGAGCATTACTTCCAGTTCTTCAGAATAAAGGCCATTCAGATGAACAACATTGAATTTTTTTCAAATATTGTTTTATATAAACCGGAGATTGGTTCATGCAAACTCTATCCCAACCCATGTTCAGATCAATTGAAGTTTTCATTTGCAAAAGACACGAAGTTCATGTTTTGGATAATAGAAAAGAACGGCTCCAAGACCACGGTGCCTTATCAGAAAAATGGAAAAGAATACATTCTTGATGTGTCGAACCTTAGGAAAGGTTTTTACTACTTGAGTGGATTTGCGAATGGAGTTCAGATCGTTGAACCCTTTATTAAAAATTAAACTGAGAAACTTTCGCCACAGGCACAGGTACGATTGGCATTGGGATTGATAAAATGAAATCCTTTGCCATTCAATCCGTCTGAAAAATCGAGGGTAGTATTGAAAAGATAAAGTATGCTTTTACGGTCAGTCACTAATTTCATGCCCTTATCTTCAAATACCTGATCACCCTGCTTGATTTCATTGTCGAAGTCCATTTTGTATGTCAAGCCCGAGCAACCTCCACTGACTACACTTACTCGTACAAAGAAATCGGCTCCTTTGCCTTCCTCAGTTAGTAGTTTTGAAACCCTCTCCTTGGCTTTATCACTGATAAAAATACCAGACATCAAACTTGTTTCCGTCATATGCTGTAAATAACTTTACAAAGTTAGTACTTACAGTTTTAAGAAATGAATAGTACATTTATTAAACAATGCATAAAATTGAACATATAGCCATCGCAGTCAAATCACTTTCGACTTCCGTTCCACTTTTCGAAAAAATCTTGGGAACCCCCTGCTACAAAACCGAGGAAGTGGAGAGCGAAAAAGTTAAAACTGCTTTCTTCAAAACAGGAGAAAACAAAATTGAGCTTTTGGAAGGGATGGATCCGGAAGGGGTTATTGCAAAGTTCATTTCCAAAAAAGGTGAGGGTTTACACCATATTGCACTTGGAGTGGAAAATTTGGAGGAGAGAATTACTGCTTTAAAAACAGAGGGCTTTGAGTTTATCAGCGAAGTGCCCAAAAAGGGGGCTGATAATAAAATAATTGTTTTTCTGCATCCAAAATGTACCAATGGTGTTCTGGTAGAGTTGTGCCAGGAAATAAATTAACACCTAAAATTTCATCACAGATTTAATTTCTCTACTGCATTCTGTGCAGCAATCTGCCCGGCGTCTTTTTTGTTGAAAGCACGACCTTCAGCAATGATCTCACCATCTACAATGGCACCGACTGTAAAAAGCCTTCTGCCGTTTTCCATTTTTTCATCAATGGTTTCAAACTCCAATAGCTTACCAGAACGGTTTGCCCAACTAAAGAGTTTATTTTTTTGGTTGATTTCAACTTGCTCAAGGTCTTCTATAAACAGATGAGGGATGATGATTTTTTTAAAAACCCATTTCTTGGTAGCTGCATATCCCCTGTCAATGTAAATCGCTCCCACCAATGCTTCCAGGGCATTGCCAAAAATTTGACTGGATTTCAATGATCCATCTTGTTTATTATAAGAGGTGATCTTTTTAAATCCCATTCGAATGGCAATGTCATTCAGCATCTGGCGATTCACCATCTTGCTTCTCATTTCAGTTAAAAAACCTTCGCCTTTGTATGGGTATTTCATGAAGAGGTAGTCTGCAATAATTCCTCCGAGGATGGCATCACCCAAATATTCCAAACGCTCGTTGTTATCAGTAGCTTTTTCTTTGATGGAGCGGTGAGAGAGCGCAGCAATGTATAAACTAATACTTCCCGGGGTGAAACCAAGCAAATAAACCAGGTGTTTCAGGAATTCCTTCCGATTGCGATTGCTGAATATATAATACAGTCTGTAAAGCACCCAGGGTTTACTTTTCGTTTAAAATCCGATGATGTATCAGGTTTTCTTAAAGGTACTTCTTTACGATGATAGATGCATTGTGACCGCCAAATCCAAATGTATTGTTCAGGGCAGCTCTAACAGTTTTCTTTTGGGGTTTCCAGAATGTAAGATTCAGTTTGGGATCTAATTGATCATCGTCTGTAAAATGATTGATGGTTGGAGGAACACAGTCATGCACAACTGCATTGATACAAGCAATTGTTTCAATAGCACCCGCAGCCCCCAACAAATGGCCGGTCATTGATTTTGTTGAGCTAATGTTCAAGTTGTATGCATGATCACCAAATACATTCAAAATTGCTTTGGTTTCAGCAATATCTCCCAATGGAGTTGAAGTACCATGCACATTGATATAATCAATATCAGTGGGTTGCAGGCCAGCTTCTGCCAACGCAACACGCATCACATTCAATGCGCCCAGTCCTTCTGGATGGGGAGCAGTGATATGATATGCGTCTGCTGTTGCACCACCTCCAACAATTTCAGCGTAAATTTTTGCGCCACGTTTTTTTGCGTGCTCTAATTCTTCAAGTACAACCGCTCCACTTCCTTCACCCATTACAAATCCATCTCTGTCTTTATCAAATGGTCTTGAAGCTGTTTTAGGATCATCATTTCTTTCACTCAGTGCTTTCATTGCATTGAAACCAGCCACACCTGCATCGCATACTACTGCTTCGCTACCACCAGCAACGATTGCATCTGCCTTGCCTAAGCGGATATAATTAAACGCTTCGAGTATACCGTGTGTAGAGGATGCACATGCACTTACTACAGCAAAATTTGGACCCCTGAATCCATGTCTCATAGAGATATGTCCAGCTGCAATATCAAGAATCATCTTGGGTATGAAAAAGGGATTGAATCGAGGCGTTCCATCACCCTTTGCATATGCCATTACCTCTTCCTGAAATGTCAATAGGCCACCAATTCCACTTGAAAAAATAACACCAACACGGTCAGGATCTACATTCTCTTTGTTGATACCAGCATCCTTGATGGCTTCATCACTGGATACAAGAGCGAGTTGAGTAAAGCGATCAACCTTGCGTGCCTCTTTTTTATCAAGATAGGCAACAGGATCAAATCCTTTTACTTCACAGGCAAACTGTGTTTTGAATTTGGATGCATCGAAAAGCGTGATGTTGTCTGCACCTGAAACGCCATTCAGTAACCCCTCCCAATATGCTTGCGCAGTATTGCCAATGGGGGTGATGGCACCCATTCCGGTGACTACAACTCTTTTCAGTTCCATATGAAATTGTAAGAAAGAAAGATCCTTCTTTACTTAGAATGCTCCTCAAGATAAGTGATCGCCTGACCAACAGTTGTGATGGTTTCAGCTTGCTCATCAGGGATTGAAATATTGAATTCTTTTTCAAATTCCATGATCAATTCAACTGTGTCCAACGAATCCGCTCCAAGGTCATTTGTAAATGACGCTTCCGCAGTTACCTCGTTCTCGTCTACTCCTAATTTGTCAACAATAATTTTCTTTACTCTTGTTGCAATGTCTGACATGGTTTTTTATTTTTGGTTTGTGGTTGCAAAAATAAACTATTTGCAATAAAAACATAATTTGTTGAAGTTTTGTGAAAAAGTATTCATCAGACATAACACATGTAAGTAATTGATATTCAAATACTAACATATTATAAAATCTATTTTTTCACTTATTTGCTAAAAAAGATTTAAAACAGATTCAATTGACTGATTACAACAATAAATAATTTAATTTGTAGCATGCCAATCAAGATCATCGATCACGGTACTTCTAAATACCAACAAATGGTTGATCTAAGGATGGAAATCCTGAGAAAACCACTTGGGCTACATTTTACCCAAGAGGACCTGGACAGTGAGAAGGATGATATTCTGATTGGTGCTTTTGAAGACGACGACATGGTTGCCTGCTGTATTCTGACCAAAGTTTCTCCCGAGCTATGTAAACTTCGGCAAATGGCGGTGCATCAAAAAATGCAAAGAAACGGGGTGGGTCATGCCATCATGCAGTTTGCAGAAAATGTTGCAAGAGATGCAGGTTTTAAAACCATGACGATGCACGCAAGAAAATCAGCCGAGGTATTTTATGAAAAGCAAGGATATGCACCTTACGGTGATGAGTTTATTGAGGTCACCATCCCTCATATTGAGATGCGCAAAAAATTGATCTAGGATTTTCTGATGTTGTTTCGAAAAATTGCTCTGGCCTTTTCCAGTTCCTCTTCAGTTGTGAATGCATCTTTAGGTATGAGGAAAAAACTCTTGGCATCAAAATAAAGATGAAAGAATCCAGGTGTTTCATAATACCTGTCAAACTCTCTCCAGGACCATGATTTGGAATTACCGGATGTTTCAATAAAAAAATGCTGCTCTTCTATTGCAACATTGAATTGATCCTGAAATGTTTTACTTCTTTTATAAATGAGTGCTGGTAACCAGATCCAAAAAGCTACCATCATGGATATCCAAAGCACAGAGCTCATCAGAAATGGCAATGGCGAAATAAGTTTCATTGAAAACATCACTGCAGCAAAAAGCGCAAACACATTTACAAGGATGATCATGATTTTGATCTCCCGCATAGAAATGAAATGGTACCGCAGGGCCTGCAGTACCTTTCCTTTTTGATAATGTATGTTCAGTTTCACTGATTAAAATTAACTACAGCCCATGCTGTTGCCGCAATTTAAACACTTGTAACAAGTACCACTTCTTACGGTGATGTGTCCGCAGGTATTACAAGCAGGTGCATCGCTCTGCATGCTCTTCATATATTCTTGTGTACTGTTGTCACTCTTAACTACAACCTGTGTTTTTTGTGCTTTAGGTGCTGGAACCGCTGAAGAAGCAATGACTCTTACATCAGACAACTCAGGCTTTGATTCTGATGGTTCATCCCAATCATCATTGCCTGTATTCATCACCTCTGGTCTGTCCAACACATGCACCAAATCTGTTCTGTCGAGGTACTCATAAGCAAGACAACGGAATACAAAGTCTACAATGGATGTAGTTGACTTAATGTTTGGATGATCCACCATTCCTGCAGGTTCAAACTTGGTAAACACAAATTTTTCTACAAACTCTTCCAATGGAACACCATACTGCAATCCTACAGAAACCGCGATGGCAAAGCAGTTCATCAAACTGCGCAGCGTAGAACCTTCTTTGGCAAGATCAATGAAGATTTCACCCAAGGTATTGTCGCTGTATTCACCCGTACGCAAGAAAATTGTTTGTCCATTGATTCTTGCTTTTTGGGTAAAGCCTCTTCTCTTTGTTGGAAGAGATTTACGCTCTACAATTCTAGAAAGCTGACGCTTCAATTTTGTATCAGGTGAAGCCTGCATTCTTTTTTGTAATTCATCCAACAACTCATCCACTGTAAGTTTTCCTACATCAATGAATTGGCTATCGGTTGATTCTGCACTTGCATCTTCATCAGCTTTGCTGTCGCTCTTGTTGCTGAGCGGCTGACTGAGTTTGGATCCATCACGGTACAATGCACATGCTTTCAATCCAAGTTCCCAACTTAAATGATAACAATCGGCAATCTCATTGATGTTGGCCTCATTTGGAAGGTTGATGGTTTTTGAAATCGCTCCACTGATGAAAGGTTGTGTAGCAGCCATCATGCGGATATGTCCATGTGGATGGATGTAACGCTCTCCTTTCTTACCACATTTATTGGCACAATCAAATACAGGATAATGCTCTTCTTTCAAATGTGGAGCACCTTCAATGGTCATGGTTCCACATACATAATCATTGGCTGCATCGATCTCTGCGCCGGTAAATCCTAATGCCTTCAACAAACTCCAATCGAAGTTGAAATACTGTTCAGGCTTGAATCCTAAGCGCTGCAAACATTCTTCACCAAGTGTATATACATTGAATACAAAACCAATCTCGAATGCAGACATGACTGCATCATCCAATTTTTTGATTTCATCAGCGATAAATCCTTTCTCGCTCAGTGTTTGATGATTGATGAAAGGAGCGCCTGCAAAATTTGCAGCACCTACTGCATATTTAATAATGGCATCCTGTTCTGATTCAGAATATTTCAAATTCGCCAATGCTTGAGGTACTGATTGGTTGATGATTTTGAAATATCCACCACCAGAAAGTTTTTTGAATTTCACCAACGCGAAATCTGGTTCAACACCTGTAGTGTCACAATCCATTACCAATCCAATGGTTCCGGTTGGTGCAATTACAGTTGTTTGTGCGTTTCTGTATCCATATTTCTCTCCGTACTCTACTGCATCATCCCAAGCCTTGCATGCTGCTTTGAGTAAATAATCTGGACAGTCTTTTGCTTTGATGCCTTGTGGCTTGATGCTTAATCCAACATAGGCCTGATCTGCATCGTAAGCAGCTGCGCGGTGATTTCTCATTACACGCATCATATCTTCCTTGTTCTCGTTGTAACGAGGGAAGGCTCCAAGAATACCTGCAATTTCAGCAGATGTCTTGTATGAAATACCAGTCATGATCGCAGTGATTGCTCCGGCAATGCCTCTTGCTTCATCACTGTCGTAGGGAATTCCGCTTACCATTAACATGCTTCCCAAATTGGCATATCCAAGTCCGAGTGTGCGGTAATCGTAGCTAAGCTGTGCTACTTCTTTACTTGGAAACTGTGCCATCAACACTGAAACTTCCAACACGGTTGTCCAAAGCCTAACAGTATATTCAAATCCTTTTACATCAAAACTGTTGTCGCTTTCGTTGAAGAATTTTCTCAGGTTTGCTGATGCAAGGTTACATGCTGTATTATCAAGGAACATGTATTCGCTACAAGGGTTGGAGGCCCTGATTCTACCGCCTTTCGGACAAGTATGCCATTCATTGATGGTAGTATCATATTGTGTTCCAGGATCTGCGCAACGCCATGCAGCATAAGAAATTTTATCCCACAATGCTTTTGCAGAAACTTTTTTCATCACTTTGCCATCCATTCTTCCAACCAATTCCCAATCTTCTCCTTTTGCGAGTCTTTCAAAAAATTCATTGGGTATACGAACAGAGTTGTTTGAGTTTTGTCCACTCACTGTACGATATGCCTCACCTTCATAATCGCTAGAATATCCTGCTGCAATCAATGCCGCCACTTTCTTTTCTTCTTCAACTTTCCAATCAATGAATGTTTCAATTTCTGGATGATCTAAATCCAAGCAAACCATCTTTGCAGCGCGACGGGTTGTACCACCGCTCTTGATTGCACCCGCAGCACGGTCACCGATTTTCAAAAAGCTCATCAAACCAGATGATGTACCACCACCACTCAATTTCTCTCCTTCACCACGCAGGTTTGAAAAGTTTGTTCCAACACCAGATCCATATTTAAAAATTCTTGCTTCACGTACCCACAAATCCATGATACCACCTTCATTCACCAAATCATCATCAACACTTAGGATGAAACATGCATGGGGCTGTGGACGCTCATATGCAGAAGTAGATTTTTTTAATTGCCCATCATTCTGATCAACATAATAATGTCCCTGTGGTTTTCCTTTGATGCCATAGCTTTCATGTAAACCTGTATTGAACCATTGAGGTGAATTGGGAACACATGCTTGATTCAAAATACAATACACCAACTCTTCATAAAACACTTGCGCATCTTCGGTTGATGCAAAATAACCATAGCGCTCACCCCATACTCTCCAGCAATTCGCCATGCGATGTGCAACCTGCTTTGCAGATGTTTCTCTGCCCAACGAACCGTCTGCTTGAGGAACACCAGCTTTTCTAAAATATTTTTGTGCGAGGATATCAGTTGCAATCTGACTCCATTGTTTTGGAACCTCTACATTGGTCATTTCAAAAACAACTTCTCCGCTCGGATTTCTAATCACAGATGTTCTGTAATCATAATCGAACATCTCGAATACATTTACGGTGTCGCTGGTAAATTGTCTTTGGAACTTTAGTCCTGAATTCTTGTTGGTTGATTTAGTGGGCATCGTGTGTCGTATGTTAGTTTTTCGAATGGTTTTTTATTTTAATGACAGTTTACGAAAATATCCCTGCTCACTCTCTTTTCAAACCTCTAAATATCAACACCCTGTTGATAACTGCAACAATCCGCAAGGGGATTGAATTTGCTATTTTTTACACGTTTTTTGTAAAAAAAATTTTGGACAAATAGATAAAAATAAATAGATCGTACTATGACCCTATTTGCATATGGAGATGAGATACATTATTAATTTCTATCAAACCAAAGAATATTCGTGTTTTCTAACAAAGTTTTTCGCACATTTGCATAGAAGATTAACTGCATGCTGACATCAACCTATGATAAAATTGTCCAACTCAAACGCGAGAACAGAAAGGCTTTCACAGTTCTCGTTGATCCAGATAAAACAACTTTGAAGAAAGCAGATGAACTTGTTTCACTGTGCACAAAGGCAAATGTTGATTTTATTTTTGTTGGTGGAAGTTTGGTTGTCAGCGATCATTTAGAAGAGCTAGTACAACACATCAAATCATCCTGTGATATCCCGCTGTTGCTCTTCCCAGGCAGTCCATCTCAGGTTACCCCATATGCAGATGCATTGTTGTATCTCTCTCTCATATCAGGCAGAAATCCCGAATACCTGATTGGTCAACATGTAATTTCAGCCCCTGCTGTTAAAAAAAGTGGACTCGAAGTCATTCCTACAGGATACATGTTAATTGATGGTGGAGCACCTACCACCGTTTCGTACATCAGCAATGCGAATCCTATTCCAACAGATAAAAATGAGATTGCTCTCTGTACTGCCCTTGCAGGAGAAATGCTCGGATTGAAGCTTCTTTACATGGATGCTGGAAGTGGCGCCAAACAACCTATTCAAGAGGGCATGATCCACGCAGTTGCCTCTCAGGTAAACATCCCCATCATAGTTGGAGGAGGTATCACAACTCCTGAAAAAGCCTATAACAATAGCAAGGCAGGTGCCGATATAATTGTAGTGGGGAATGCCATCGAAAAGGACACTACGTTGATCTTGGAAATAAGCCAGGCTGTACACAGCATCAAAACTGTTGCCAACCCCCACTGATAGCCGAAAGTATTCGCCCCCAATTAGAAGCATTTTTCAGAAAAATTGCGTTTATTTGCAGTTCATAATTTTTCTTAAATACTTAGACACAGAAAAATGAAAAAAAACCTAACCCTCACAACAATAGCAGAAACGGTGCATACCGCTTCCACGCGTTGGGTTTTTGCTGTACCATCTGTTACAGTTTTTTTTAGCAGGCCGATTCCGTTTTTAGTACGACGTTGATAGTTACCACCCCCCCTCAGCTACGATTGATTCGATAAGCTGGATTCATTACATGTAGTGGGTCCTGGCATCAATTAATTACAACTCATCAATTCAAAATGGAACAACAATCTTTCAATATATACATCGCCAGTGAAGCAGATTTCAAATTTGCAGAAGAAATCTGTACAGAAATGGAAGAGTCTGCAAAAGCACGCGGTACGGGCATCGCAAAGAGAAGTCCTGAATACGTGAAAAAGAAAATGAGTGAAGGAAAGGCCGTAGTAGCAACAACTGAAAATGGCGAATGGGCAGGCTTCTGCTACATAGAAACATGGAGCCATGGAGAATATGTGGCCAACTCCGGACTCATCGTAAAACCAATCTTCAGAAAAAGTGGATTAGCGAAATCCATTAAAAAGAAAATATTTGAACTCAGCAGAAAAACATATCCCGATTCAAAAATATTTGGATTGACCACAGGACTTGCTGTGATGAAAATCAATTCTGAACTCGGATACGAACCGGTAACGTATTCTGAACTCACCCAAGATGAAGACTTTTGGGCAGGATGCAAAAGTTGTGTGAATTATGAAATCCTCATGAGCAAAGAAAGAAAAAACTGTATGTGCACTGCAATGTTGTATGATCCAAAAGACCACTACAGCCCCGAGGAGACCACACAATATTTTGAAGAAAATAAAAAAGGATTCGAAAGACTATTCAGTTTCAAACAATTCAATTTTCTCAAAACATTCACCAAAAAAGACAACAACAGCAAATCAATCATTGGAGCATTGCTTTCACTCCTGAATATTTAAAAAAGAAATTATGTCAAAGAAAATTGTACTTGGATTCAGTGGCGGATTGGATACGACATTCTGTGTAAAATATTTATCCGAAGAAAAAGGATATGAAGTGCACAGCATCATTGTAAACACAGGTGGATTCAGCGAAGATGAGCTCAAGAAAATAGAGGCGCATGCCCACAAACTCGGTGTTGCTTCTCATACAACCGTGAACGCTGTAGAATCTTATTACAACAGCATCATCAAATATTTAATATTCGGAAATGTATTGAAGAACAATACGTATCCATTGAGTGTAAGTGCTGAAAGATTAAGTCAAGCTATTCACATTGCAGAACATGTCAAAAAATTAGGTGCAAGCGCGGTCGCACACGGCAGCACAGGTGCTGGAAATGATCAGGTAAGATTTGACATGGTATTCCATATCATGATTCCTGGTGTAGAAATCATCACACCCATACGCGACTTAAAACTTAGCCGAGAGGAAGAGATCAGCTATCTCCAATCAAAAGGAGTAGAGATGAATGCTGAAAAGGCAATGTATTCTATCAACAAAGGTCTTTGGGGTACCAGTGTTGGGGGAAAAGAAACCCTTTCATCCAAGGGAATGCTTCCTGAAGCTGCATGGCCTACTCAAGTAACAAAACATGATGCTGAAGAAGTTGTATTGAGTTTTAAAAAAGGTGAATTGGTTGCTTTGAACGATAAAAAATTCTCACACCCTTCAGCAGCTATTCAATATCTGCAAACAATAGCAGGTCCGTTTGGAATTGGAAGAGATATACATGTTGGAGATACCATCATCGGAATCAAAGGCAGGGTTGGATTTGAAGCTGCAGCTCCAATGGTGATTTTAAAATCACATCATGCATTAGAAAAACATGTGCTAACAAAATGGCAGCTGCAATGGAAGGATACCCTCTCTCAATTTTATGGAAACTGGTTGCATGAAGGTCAAATCCTAGATCCAGTAATGCGTGATATTGAATCTTTCCTCCAGCATTCTCAAGAACATGTTAACGGAAAAGTATTTGTTCAATTACAGCCTTACAGATTCCAGATCATTGGAATTGAATCATCATACGATTTAATGAACAGCAAGTTTGGAAAATATGGAGAAATGAACTCAGGGTTCACTGGTGAAGATGTAAGAGGATTCAGCAAAATATTCGGCAACCAAACCATTATTTGGAATGCCGTTCAACAAGAAAATAAAAAATAAGCATTATGAAAGCAACCATCAGGACAGGCATCATCGGCGGAGCTGGTTATACAGGCGGTGAACTGATCCGTCTGTTGCTTCATCACCCAAACACTGAATTGACATTTGTTCACAGCAAAAGCAATGCAGGAAATAAATTATACCAAGTACACGAAGATTTAATTGGTTCAACTGAACAAACATTTACAGAAAATATCAATCAAGATATTAATATCCTTTTTCTGTGTCTTAGTCATGGTGAGTCTTCAAAATTTCTTCAAGAAAATGTGATTGATGATCGCATCAAGATCATTGATCTTGCAAATGATTTTCGATTGAAAGAACAGTCAAAAATCGGTAATAGAGTATTTACCTATGGCCTTCCTGAATTGAACTTTGAAGAAATTCAAACATCAAATAACATTGCAAACCCGGGATGTTTTGCAACTGCCATACAATTAGGACTTCTTCCATTGGCGAAAAAATCTCTGTTAAAAGATGTCTACTCAACAGGCATTACAGGATCCACTGGTGCCGGACAGTCACTCTCGGCAACAAGTCACTTTTCCTGGAGATCAAACAATATTCAGGCTTATAAAACACTTACCCATCAACACCTTGGGGAAATACATCAGTCACTTCATCAATTGAATTCCAAAAATGCATCTGTACATTTTGTACCATGGAGAGGTGACTTCACAAGAGGAATTTTTATTTCATCCACCATAGATGCCAGTGTTTCAATAGAGGAGGCCAACGATATCTATAAGGAATACTACAAGCAACATCCTTTTACAATTGTTTCAGACAAGCAAATCTCTATGAAACAAGTAGTAAATAGCAACAAGGCAGTCATTTTTATTGAAAAACAAAACGATAAACTTGTCATACATAGCGCAATTGATAACTTGTTAAAAGGTGCGAGTGGACAAGCAGTGGAGAACATGAATATTATGTTCGGGCTGGATCAGACAACCGGACTACATTTAAAACCTTCAGCTTTTTAAACCATTGCGATGAAACTATTCGACGTATATCCTATCAACAATATCAACATCACCCATGCCAAGGGGTCCAAGGTATGGGATGAACATAACAATGAATATCTGGATTTATATGGCGGGCATGCAGTGATCAGCATCGGACATACACATCCGCACTGGGTTCATCGCATTGAAGAGCAATTGAAAAAAATTGCATTCTATTCCAACTCCATAAAAATTCCAATTCAGGAGGAGCTTGCACATAAACTGGGGGAAGTGTCAGGAAAAAAAGACTATCAATTGTTTCTATGTAACTCTGGTGCAGAGGCAAATGAAAACGCATTAAAACTTGCATCCTTTCACACAGGCAGAAAAAAGATCATTGCTTTCAGCAAATCATTTCATGGAAGAACTTCTCTTGCTGTTGCTGCAACCGACAACCCATCCATTGTTGCACCAGTCAATCAAACAGACAATGTAATTTTCCTACCCTTCAACAACACAGAAGCATTGGAAGAAGCATTCAAAAAACATGGAAATGAACTTGCTGCTGTAATAGTAGAAGGCATTCAGGGTGTAGGAGGTATCAATGTCGCAGAGAAAAATTTTTTACTTTCCATTAGAAAAAATTGCGATCAATACGGCGCTGTATATATTGCCGACAGTGTACAATGCGGTTATGGAAGATCAGGTATATTTTTTAGCCATGATCATGCGGGAGTAGAAGCAGATATCTATACAATGGCAAAAGGAATGGGCAACGGATTTCCAATAGGTGGAATCATTATATCTCCATCGTTGAAAGCAAAACATGGAATGCTGGGAACCACTTTTGGTGGCAACCATCTTGCATGTGCAGCAGCATTGGCAGTATTGGAGGTAATTGAAAAAGAAAATCTAATACAACATGCATCAAAAGTTGGAGAATTTTTATCTGCATCGTTGCGATCAATCTCCCCGCTGAGTGGAGTTAGAGGAATGGGATTGATGATTGGGTTTGATGTACCTGAACAACTTAATAACCTAAAGAAAGACCTCTTATTCAAATACAGAATTTTTACTGGGGAAGCAAAGCCCAATGTAATCAGACTACTTCCTTCCCTTGCACTCAGCATGGAGGATGCAGCATATTTTATTCAGCACTTAAAGCTGGCCATCGAACAATACCAAGACTAACTGATCATGAAACAATTTCTATCTGCCCACGATGTACAAAATATTCCTGCCATTATTCAGGATGCGCTGACATACAAATCCGCTCCATGGAAAGATGAAAACTTGGGAAAGCATAAAAAGTTGGGCTGCTTGTTCATGAACCCAAGCATGCGAACTAGATTGAGCACCCAAATTGCAGCACAACAATTGGGAATGGAAACCGTGGTTTTTAATGTAGGCAACGAAGGATGGGCATTGGAATTTGCAGATGGAGCAATCATGAATGGCACTACTGTTGAACATGTAAAAGATGCTGCCCCCATCATGGGAAATTATTTTGACCTGCTTGCAGTGAGAACATTTCCTGGATTGAAAGATCGGGAAGCAGATTATAGTGAACACATCATGCACCAGTTTATTAAATATGCAGGTATCCCAGTGATCAGCTTGGAAAGCGCCACCTTACACCCCCTGCAAAGTTTAACGGATCTGATTACCATCAATGAAACAATTCAAACAACAGGTTTCAAAAGAAAACCAAAAATAGTTTTGAGCTGGGCACCTCATGTAAAGCCCTTGCCTCAATGCGTAGCCAACAGTTTTTCACAATGGGTGAATGCTTGGGGTGTGGCCGATTTTGTCATCACTCATCCTGAAGGGTATGCATTGGAAAAAAAATTTACCGAAGGGGCAACCATTGTACACCAACAAGAAGAAGCTCTCAAAGACGCAGATTTCGTCTACATAAAAAACTGGAGTTCATATGAACAATATGGCACCATGCCTGCATATGAAGGCGAATGGATGCTCACGAATAAAAAATTGGCACTAACCAATCAGGCAAAGGTGATGCATTGCCTTCCTGTCCGACGAAATGTAGAACTATCCGATGAAATACTCGATGGGCCAAACAGCCTGGTAACAAAACAAGCAACAAACAGGGTTTGGGCTGCACAGGCAGTAATAGCCTCGATGCTCAAATCATAAAACAAAAAAATATGGATCCACTGTACATTATAAAAGTTGGTGGCAATATCATTGATGACGATCAAAAGCTGAAAAGTTTTCTCACTGAATTTGCAAAAATTCAAGGAAAGAAAATTCTAGTGCATGGTGGTGGTAAACTTGCAACAAAACTTGCGCAAGACCTTTCCATTCAACAACATATGGTGGATGGAAGAAGAATTACTGATGCGGAAACATTAAAGATTGTTACAATGGTGTATGCAGGATTGATCAACAAACAAATGGTTGCTCAACTGAATGCCTTGGGATCCACTTCCATAGGGATTTGCGGCGCAGATGCCAATACCATTGTTGCACATAAAAGAGAACATCCCAGTATCGATTTTGGATTCGTAGGGGATGTTGATAAAGTCAATACCAGCATGTTGCTTACGTTATTAAATGAAAACATCAACATAGTAATTGCCCCCATCACACAAGATGCAAATGGTCAACTCTTGAACACAAACGCTGATACAATTGCACAAGAGATTGCAAAAGCGATGTCAAAAAACATGGATACAACCCTTGTTTACTCATTCGAAAAGAAAGGTGTAATGAGAGATGTGAATGATGAAACATCAGTTATTTCAAAAATAGACAAAGAGGCTTTCACTAAATTGAAAGAAGAAAATGCCATTTTTGCTGGAATGATTCCAAAATTAGACAATGCCTTTACTGCCATATCAGCGGGTGTTTCAAGGGTCATCATCGGTGATGCAATAGAATTGAGCATGTTAATCAAGGGAGAGAGCGGAACAACCATTCATTAAAAAATCAACATGTCTACACTCCATCATATTCAACAAGATGCCATTCAACTTCTAAAGAAGATGATTGCAACCCCTTCTTTCAGCAAAGAAGAAAAAGAAGTTGCAGACTTGATAGAATCATTTCTGAAGGAGCATGGTGTTCCCACCCACCGTATCTTAAACAATGTGTATGCATTGAATAAATATTTCGATGCATCAAAACCAAGTATCCTACTCAACTCACACCATGATACAGTAAAACCCGCAAAGGGTTATACAACAGATCCTTTTACACCTACTGAACAAGATGGAAAAATCATCGGATTGGGGAGCAATGATGCCGGCGGACCATTGGTTGCATTGATTGCAACATTTATACATTTTTATTTGAATGACGCACTGCACATCAATTTGATCATCGCTGCAACTGCAGAAGAAGAAATCTCTGGCAAAAACGGTGTCGAATACTTGCTGCAGGATCCAGGATTTCTGCAGCACCTGCAAGGGAGTAAAATTGTTGGTGCCTTGGTTGGTGAGCCTACTAACATGCAGATGGCTGTTGCGGAAAGAGGCCTACTGGTATTAGATGGATTGGCATCAGGAAAAGCAGGGCACGCAGCCCGTGAAGAAGGCATCAATGCCATTGGAATTGCAATGGATGATATCCATGCGATCAACAATCATCCGTTTCAAAAAATATCAGATCTAACTGGCAAGACAACTGCAAAAGTTACTGTCATCGAAACAGACAATAAAGCACACAATGTCATACCTGCACAATGCAAATTTGTAATTGATGTAAGGGTAAATGAGCTCTACTCTTTTGATGATGTATTACAACAACTGCAATCCATTTCTTCAAGCAATCTTACGCCGAGAAGCTTCAGGTTGAGATCCACAATGATTGCGCTGGATCATCCTATTGTGCTTGCAGGCAAAAAACTTGGATTGAACCACTATGGATCTCCTACAACAAGCGATAAAGCCCTCATGCATTTTCCAGCATTGAAAATAGGTCCTGGTGATTCTGCAAGAAGTCACACCGCAGATGAGTATATTTATATAAAGGAAATTGAACAGGGAATTGAAATCTTCATTCAAATAATGGAAGAATCATCAAAAAGCTATCATTTCTCATAATCATCTATTATGAAACTCTGGAAAAAAGACAATACATCGACTTCAAAACTGATAGAAGATTTTACCGTTGGTAATGACAAAGATTTTGATATCCTACTGGCGAGATTTGATGTTGAGGGATCCATTGCCCACGTTACCATGCTTGGAGAACAGGGCTTGATGAACAAAGAAGATGCAAACAAAGCGATCGCAGGTCTTAAAAAAATTTATGAAAGCATATTAAATGGAACATTCAAAATTGATGCAAGCATGGAGGATGTTCACTCACAGGTTGAATGGATGCTCACAAAAGAAATAGGCGATGCGGGAAAAATGATCCATACAGGCAGAAGCAGAAATGACCAAGTGGCAGTCGACATCAAATTGTATCTGAGATCATCAATGGTAGAAATCAAAGAAGATGTCTTAAAACTTTTCAATTTACTGATTGAAAAAAGCAATCAACACAAACAAGATCTTATCCCAGGATATACCCATCTTCAAATTGCCATGCCATCATCCGTAGGACTATGGCTTGGGGCTTACGCAGAAAGCCTGGTGGATGATATGGAGATTCTTGCAGCTGCATTTCATGTGACCAATAAAAATCCGCTTGGAAGTGGTGCAGGTTATGGTTCATCATTTCCATTGAACAGAAAAAGAACCACAGAACTTTTGCATTTTAAATCCCTCAACTACAACTCAGTGTATGCACAGATGAGCAGGGGGAAAACAGAAAAACTCGTGGCATCAGCCATTGCTTCTATTGCATCAACACTCAGCAAACTGGCAATGGACAATTGCCTGTACCTGAATCAGAATTTTGCATTCATTTCATTTCCTGATGAGCTAACTACAGGCAGCAGCATCATGCCACACAAAAAAAATCCGGATGTATTTGAGTTGATACGTGGAAAATGCAACCGAATTCAGGCTGCACCCAATGAGCTTACATTGCTCACCAACAACCTGCCTTCGGGCTATCACAGAGAAATGCAATTGACAAAGGAAATCTTATTCCCAGCCATTCAATCTCTTCGACAATGTATTGAAATGATGCACCTGATGTTGAGCGCATTATCGGTGAATAAGAATATTCTTCAAGACAAAAAATATACTTACCTGTTCAGTGTTGAGAAGGTAAATGAACTGGTTAACAAAGGAATTCCATTCAGAGATGCATATGTGCAGGTAGGAAATATGATCAATGAAGGAAACTTTCAATTTGATCCATCACAATCATTGAAACATACACACGAAGGAAGCATTGGAAATCTCTGCAATGAAGAAATTGTATCAGAGATGAAAAAAATTGCCTCTGCTATTTCCATTTAAGTGTTGAAATCAGATGTTTTACATCTGTCTCTAAAAAATCACTTACTACCCTGATGGAATCCTCATTCGGTGTTGCATCAAAATAAAGTGCTCCTCTTAGAAAGTGACGTACTGAATCAGTAATAAAAAACTGTTTTGATGTAGCTGCATTTCCCTCTACATAAAAATACATGCCGGCATAACCAGGACGAGGACTAAAAAATGAATCTACTATACCGGAAGCCTTGATGGTATGCTTATAGGTTAAACTGAAAGCTTCATCACGCAGCTTGTCAAAACTGTTTTTTACGAGTGAATCTTTGTAGGAATCCCCTTGTTTGATTTTATAAGTCGAATACCCGTTTACTGATTTATAACTCAAATATATCCTGCCACTGAAGCCTTTGAACTCTACATTTAACCAATACGGCTGATTGTCTTCTGCATCAATGTTTTTGCTAACGGTTGCATACGAGGGATATTCAAAGCTGTATGGAAATCCAGGCTCATCAAATGTTTGGTAAGATCGTTCAGGAAAATCAATCTTGAAATAACCTGTTGGCTTGGGCGTAAATGCACTGTTGCATGACAAAATAAAAACAAAAAGCAGAGACAAAATAACAATTGTAAGACTACGCATGCATCAGTTTTGTGGAGTTGAAATAGTAATCTTTACTTTTTGAATTCGGTTCATGGCAACTTCCAATACCGTGAAACTAAAATCGTGGGCAACCAATACTTGATTCAATTTTGGAATTTCTCCGGCCAGTTCAAGAACCAATCCTGCAATGGTTTCACTCTCTCCACGCACAGGATCAAAGACCCTGCTGGGAAGGTTCATGATTTTGCATGCTTCATTGATCATGATTTTACCTTCGAATATATAATTGAATTCATCAAGCCTCACGTTGACTGATTCTTCATCATCATATTCATCTCTGATCTCTCCAACAATTTCTTCCAAGATATCTTCCAATGTAATGATGCCATCTGTTCCTCCGAATTCATCCACTACAATGGCAAAGTGGGTTCGCTTGGATTGAAATTCTTTTAATAGATCCTCGACCAGCATTTGTTCATGAATAAAGAATGCTGCACGAATTAGGGTTCTCCAATCGAATTCATCGCCTTTATCAATATGGGGCAATAAATCCTTCGAATGAATCATTCCCAATATTTGATCCAAACTTTCTTTGTACACAGGAAACCTGGAGTATTGCTGCTCTTCAACTTTTCTCTTGAGATCAGTAAAGCTGGTTTTTTCTTCAATTCCCTGCACATCCAATCTGCTCTTCATGGCACGTCGCACGGTTACATTTCCAAATTGAGCAATTCCTTTCAATAAATTTTTTTCTTCCTCCGTTGCACCGCTTTCAGTGCCTAAACTGATGGCCTGATCAATTTGTTCCAGCCTTGACTGCACGTCATCGTTTTTACCCAATGCATCTTCAATGTGCTCAGACATTCCATTCATCCATTTTCCTATTCTTCTGAACAATAAAAAATTAATCCAAACAAAATATGACGAATAAGAAGCAAAGCGAATATTGTTATTCGATGCCCACACTTTAGGAAGTACCTCTCCAAACAATATCAATACAAAAATGGCGGCCACCAATCGGAACACAAACAAAAAGAATTCTGAAAACTCCGGAAATGATTTATCGGTGATTAAATAATTGCACAACAAAATGATCAGCAAACGAAAAACATTGTTTCCAACCAGAAGCGATGACAACAATAAACGAGGCTCTTGCAGCAATTGAACAATTCTTTCTGCCGCCGGATATTGTTTGGATTTCAAGTTGCCCAGATCTTTATACCCGAGTGAGAAAAATGCTATCTCAGCGCCTGCATTCATGAAAAGCATCAAAACAGATGCCAACAATAAAATGGTTAACAAAATCATCGCATCAAAAATACATAAAATGAAAGGGATGGATGTGCAGAACTACCACTTCAGGTAGCGGGTGAACAACCTTGGAAAAGGAAGTTGGCGAATGGCAGTTTTAGATTTCCAATCATACCCTTCTAATTTGATTGGTTGTTCAATTTTAATATGAACCAGCCTGCAAATTATTTTACGATGCGTAAGTTGATGAATAATTTCATCAGAAACATCAATCACCTGTGTTGCTGTTCCTGGAGATTTCAATCCCCAACTCTTAAGATTTTGCAAGTCCTTGACATCTTGTGGTTCATCCTTTTCCCATAAAATGAATTCATATAAATCTTTCCAGATATCATTTCCGGATCGTTTCCGCACCAACTGCCTCCCCTTGTGCTCAAGTATCAGGTAGTTGACATAGCGAACTTGCGCCTTGGTTTTTGGTGATTTTCTTGGAATCGAAGATTGGAGTCCTTCGTTGAATGCAACGCATTTTTTCTTTAAAGGGCATCGCTCACAAATAGGTTGCTGTGGTTTACAAACAACCGCCCCAAAATCCATGATGGCCTGATTATAAACAGCAGGATTTTTTTCATCCATCAGTTCCTGGGCCATGAACTCCACATTTTTTTTGATACCAGGCAAATCAACAGGCTGAGTAATACCCAGAAATCTACTGATCACCCTGATCACATTTCCATCCACTACCGCCAGGGGGAGTCCAAAGGCAAATGAACCTATTGCTGCTGCTGTATATGGACCCACTCCCTTCAGTGAAAGCAGTCCTTCGAGTGTATTAGGGAACCTCCCATTCAGTTCAAGACTGACTTTTTTCGCAGTGGCAATCAGGTTGCGGCAGCGGGAGTAATAGCCGAGTCCTTCCCAAATCTTAAAAACTTGATTTTCAGGTGATTGTGCTAGATCATGCACGGTAGGAAACCGTTCTATGAACCTATTATAGTAACCCATTCCCTGCTCGACCCGCGTCTGCTGGAGCATCACTTCGCTCAACCATATTTTATAGGGGTCTTTGATCCCTTTCCAGGGCATTTTACGGTCATTTTTTTTCAGATTCCACTCTAAAAGTGACCTCCTAAACCACGCTTTCACTTGTTTTTCAACCACTTATATGTCTATTTTTTTGGTAGAAAGAAAAAAATACCCCAACTTTAAGAAAGCAGTGCACATGATTCGTTGTTATCGGTTGATAATGAGTGAGTTTTGTGCCACTTGTCTTAAAGAAATCTACATAGCCAAAACTAAGATACTTTATGAGAAAAGCAGATTTGATCAATAAAATTTCTGAGAAAACAAACATTCCAAAGGTGGATGTATTGGTTACACTTGAAACCATGTTTAAAGAAATCAAATACTCTCTTGCCAAAGGTGAAAACATTTATGTAAGAGGATTTGGATCATTCATTACCAAAAAGCGTGCTGCAAAAATTGGTAGAAACATCAAGCGCAACACTGCTGTTCAGATCCCAGAACACTTTATTCCTGCCTTCAAGCCGGCAAAAGAGTTCATGCAAGAAGTTAAAAAACTTGGAATTGACACCGTTATCAAGGATGAAGGTGCCGATGAAATGAACTAGCAGCTAATTTTGCAAAAAAATTTAATGAATGCTTAGAAAACAGCAGTGGTATGTAATTGCCGCAGGTGCAGTGGTATTGTTTTCATTGTTTGTATTTGGAAAATTTACAGCTCCCCACGTTCACAAAGAGAATACATCAACAGAGGCCAAACCTTCCGTAAATCCGAACTTCGACTTTGAACAATATGTAGCAGGACTAAAGAAAGACCTGACCCCAACCCAGTCGGCCTACCTGACTTCGTTGGAAGATGCCATCAGCAGAGGCGACCTGGTTACCCAAAAACAACAAAATTTTCAGGCTCTTTCCAATTTTTGGCGTGACAGCGCACATGCCTTCACTCCTTATATGTATTACCTGGGAGAGAAAGCTAAATTGGAGAATTCTGAAAAAAGCCTGAACTTTGCCGCCCATTCAATGTTGGAGGAACTCAGGGGAATAGCAGATCCTGCCCTCAAATCCTGGATGGCCAATCAAGCAAACGAGCTCTTTAAAAAATCTCTTGTACTGAATCCCAACAATGATTCAACCATCATCGGACAAGGAAGTACATTCTTTTTCGGTGCGGATGGTGCCCCGATGGAGGGTATCATGAACATCAGAAAAGTGGCCGAAAAAAATCCGGATAACGTATTTGCTCAGTTTATGCTGGGATACGGCGGACTGATTTCAGGACAAAACGACAAGGCCATCGAGCGATTCAAGAAAGTTGTTTCCTTGGATCCTGAAAATACTGAAGCCATTTTTTTGTTAGCTGAAATGTATGAGAGAGAAGGAAAAAAGAAGGAAGCAATCGTTTGGTACGAAAAAGGACTGACCAAAGTAAAGAATCCTGAACTCGTTAAAGCATTGGAAGAAAAAATCAACTCATTAAAATAATTTATAACACTTAAACTAATTTAACATGCCTTGCGGTAAAAAAAGAAAACGTCATAAAATCGCAACCCACAAACGCAAAAAGAGGTTGAGAAAGAACCGTCATAAAAAAAGTAAGAAGTAGTCTCCCCTTATTTTATTCATTCACATTGCAAAGTTTGATGCGTAGGTCTTGCCTATCCATCAATCGCATATGTGTCACAAATTGATTATTCATCATTGAATAAGGAACTCGTCATACATACATCTGCACAAGGTGTAGAAATCGCCTTGTTGGAAGACAGGAAACTGGTTGAACTGCATCAAGAAAAAGCAGACGCCAGCTTTGCTGTAGGGGATCTCTATTTGGGCAAAGTCAAGAAATTAATTCCTGGGTTGAATGCTGCATTTGTAGATGTAGGATTTGAGAAAGATGCTTTTTTGCATTATACAGATTTGAGTCCATACGCAAAGTCCTTGCTTAAGTTCACGCAGATCTCTATCAATACGCCTGTTCAAAGCCAACAGGAATTCTCATCATTCAATGTCGAACCCGAAATCGTCAAAACAGGAAAGATCAATGAAGTACTGGGACAAAAACCGAACGTACTGGTTCAAATCCTGAAGGAGCCCATCGCAGCGAAAGGCCCACGTTTGAGTTGTGAAATTTCACTTCCAGGAAGATTTGTCGTCATAACTCCCTTCAATGATATCATCGCTATCTCCAGAAAAATTCATTCTGGTGAAGAAAGAAAAAGGCTGCAAAAAATCATTGAGGCCATCAAGCCGAAAAATTTCGGAGTAATTGTCAGAACCGCCGCCGAAGGAAAAAATACTGCTGAGCTGCATGAAGACCTCAACATGTTGTTCGACAAGTGGAAGGCCATTCAGCAAAATTTGAGTGCCGCCGTTGCCCCTCAGAAGATTCTGAGTGAACAAACCAAAACCACCAGCATATTAAGAGATCTCTTGAATGCCGATTTCAATAAAATTGTGGTGGATGATAAACAGCTCTTCGCTGAAACCAAAGCATATATCCAAAAAATTTCACCAGAAAAGGCCAACATCGTATCCTATTACAATGGAAGCGGTTCGGTATTTGATCATACAGGTGTCACAAAACAGGTAAAGGGAGGATTTGGCAAAACGGTTAATCTTCCGAGTGGAGCATATCTGATCATTGAGCATACTGAAGCCTTGCACGTAATTGATGTGAACAGTGGCTACAAGAGCGTAAGCAATAACCAGGAGGAGAATGCCCTGCAAACAAACTTGGAGGCTGCTGAAGAGATTGCCAGACAATTGAGGCTGAGAGATATCGGAGGAATCATAGTGGTGGATTTCATTGATATGAAGCTGCCTGAAAACAAGAAGAAGCTTCATGAAGCCATGGAGCAATACATGAAACATGACAGGGCCAAGCATGCGGTGCTGGCTATTTCAAAATTCGGACTCATGCAGTTGACACGTCAGCGCATGAAACCTGAAATGAATATCAATACACAAGAACAATGCCCGTCTTGTCAGGGTACCGGAAAAATATCTTCAACCCTTGTTTTAGAAGATGAAATCGAAAAGAACATCAGCTACCTGCATGAGCAGAAACATCGTTCATTGAAAGTGATGGTTCATCCGATTCTGTATGCATATTTAACCAAGGGATTCATTTCCATCAAACGCAAATGGTCTTGGAGATACAAGATCAAACTAGCATTGATGGAAGACACAACCTACCACCTTACTGAGTTTCATTTCTTTGACGCAGACGGCGAAGAGATTCGTCTCTGAATCTCTACCTTTACTGAAAATTCGGCTGCATGAAATTGCTTGCACTCAACGTGTATTTCTTTCTTGCTACAACTTGTCCCATCAGCCAACAGTATACTGCCTATATCAATCAATTTACCAGGATGGCTGCCGAGAAACATATCCAGGTGATGTTGGTGTTTCCAACAGAAAAAAATAAAATCAAAACAGAAGTGGATTGTTTCATTCAACAGTACAAGCTGTCTGCACCTGTGATGATCGACAAAGGATTTAAATTATCAAAAAAGTTCAATGCAACAGCAACCCCTGAGGTATTTGTGTTAAATGAAAAAGATCAGGTATTGTATCATGGTGCGATCGACAATTGGTTTTATAAGCTCGGACAGAATAGAATAGAGATCACAGAACATTATTTGGATGATGCCGTTGGACAAGCATTGAATCAGCAACCCATCATCAGACCATATGTAAAACCAATTGGTTGTTTTATTGAAACAGGAATGCCGAGTAACTAGAGAGGAATATCTTCATCACCCACCTGGTATTTTACATAGTATATGATCAGGTTCATCATCTCATCTTTGGTACCCCATCCGTAGGTAACATCAATGGGCGGATTGCTTGGATTTTTGGGATTGTTTCTGGTATTGTCGTATTGCCCCTCTGCATAGATGATAGACCCTTTGGGCACCTTCAGAAATTTCTTAAATACATAGGTCATCTGCCAATTGAAATCCCATTCAGGAATATTTACCAATGGTATCACATCTCCTGCCGGTGTAATGGCAAATGCCTTGAATTTTTTTCCCAATAAATGCATATGAGGCATGACTGAGATGAATGAAACATCTTCCTCCAGTGGCAATGTACGCATGTAAAAAGTGGGTATTTTATTTGCGGGAATGATGAAAGGCAGGTTTGAAATCTGATCTTCTTTTAATGTCAGTGTTATGACTTCTCTGATTATAGGGGCATCTACATAAGTAAGTTGAATGGAAGAGGAATCTTTTGCCGGAACTGGTGTAGGAGCATAATGCATATTCAAAATAAAATCAGATCCTGCATGTAAACGTTTGCCTGTTCCCTTGGGAAAACTGATTTCATCATTGCCCGGAACCCATCCAAATAAAAATGGATCAGCCAAGGGTTTGGTCTGATATTGATAAATTGATGTATCCGATTCTGAAATTCCATTAATCCCTGCAATTGCACCGGTTGTATCAATCATTAATCTGCTGTGGTGTACCAGTTTTTTATTTCCTGGAATAAATCGAATCGTTTGAATGAATTTTTCTTCTTTGTTCTGCAGCGGAAGATGGAAATACCTGAATTCTTCTTTCTGCATTTCAGGCATGTGGAAAGTATTGCGCATTCCAATTCGAAGATCGGATTGGACGGGTGCAGAAACCACCAAACTTTTCTGATGCTCATCTGCAACTTCTGGATGCGATGCTTTGATGCGCTTTCCTGCTGGTTTTCCGGCAGCGACCCATTGTGTAATCTTTTCAATTTCTAGATCAGAGAGTAAGTTCTCGTTTTTATAGTGCTGAAAAGTATTGTCTGCCTTGAATGGAGGCATGTATCTGGTGCTGGTGACATATTGCACAAATCCGCCTCTTGAAGCAACATCCTCAAAAGTTTCCAGGGAGAAAGGGGCAATGCCTGCTGGATGGTGACATCTTAGGCAATGTGTTCGAATGATGGGAGCAATATGTTGATGATAATTGATTTGCTGTGCAAGAGCTGACAACACAAACCATGAAAGAAATAAATATATAAAGATGAATTTCAAAACAGGTATTTGTAAAAACAAAATTGGGAATAAACAATGTTTATTCCCAATTTTTATAAAATGTATTGATACATTTATTTAGGAGACCAAACCACTGATGCGTTTGCAGCAATATCAGGCTGGCTTACATACACCTCGCCGTTTACTACTGAAACTGACCACCACTTGTAAACAAGTCCTTCAGAACTTGTAAAGGCCCAAGTCATTTCAAAAGTATCTGCTTTTGTAAAACGCTTGCCGTCAGGACGGGTTGCGCCAAACACATCAACAGAACCTTTTCCGTAATCAAACTTGTTTGATTTGAACAAGTTGTATACTTGAGCGGCTGTGATAGAGAATGCTACTGGTTCATTGTTTCCTTTGCAGTCTTGAACTACAAGAGATTTTGTACCATGGTTAGCAGTAGCAGGATTTCCGTTCTTATCAGTATATGATTCAGTGAACGTAATAAAGATCTCTTGCTTGGTCATTGTTAGCTTACGGTTTACATCGATCCACTTCAACTGCATGTTTACAGTAGATCCAGCATCGTTACCTGCTAAAAATGAACCAGAAAGTAATTTGCCTTGCCCCCAAACACCTGGTTCAGGAGTAGCAACTGGGTTCAACTCTTCTTTTGTACAAGCAGTAAATACTGTTGTCAACATCAAGAGAACCGCGATATATTTCATCATTCTTTTCATGTTTGTAATTTTTTATGATTAGAACTTGAATTTTACTACATCCCAGAAAACAGGTTCCTGGTAATACACCGGAAGTGGAGATGGAGCATTCTTATTCAAAGTTGCCTCTGTAGCTGGCACAGGCCAACGAAGTGCAAACTGGCTGTTCAAAGTGATAGGTGGTCTCAAAGTTGTAGGATAACCTGTTCTACGCATAGCATTGTATGCTTCAAAACCATTACCCCATCCTGCGATCCATGCCTGAGAAAGCACAGCATTGATTTTTGCCTCTGCAGAAGGAGCAGCATCATAATCAGCCAAGAATTTGTTTACATAAGCTGTTACATCAGCAGCAGCAGGAGCTTTTGCAGTTGCATCTTTGGATAAACCAAAATTGACAACATAAGTAATATGTTCCCTGATTGCAGCCTCAATGGTTGCACGAGGGTCACCAAAACCATATGCCAATTCAGCTTCAGCCTGCCAGAACTTAACCATCCAGCTGGTCATGAAAGGAGAGATACCATCACCACGTCCTTTGTTACCGCCACCTGAGCGGAGCAATATTGCAGAACCATTTCTATCATCATACAATCCGGCAGCAGGATAAACTCCTGGAGCTGTTCTGAAGTCTTGGTCTTGGGGAACACCTGATTGATCACCACGGTATCTTCCAAAAAAGCCTGCCATGAACAAAGTGTCAGATTTTGTAGGTGACAATACACCGGCAGCAATACCAGCTTGCCAGATTGATTTTTCCAAAACCAGGTAAGCACCTTGTACTGGAGTAGCACCACGGTCAGTTGGATCATTTTGATTCAACAATCTTGTTGCCTGACGCTTATAATAGAATGGGAAACGCGGATCCTTGTTAAGGAACAACTTCCACATCATATCAGTTTCAACATACGTGAAATCCATGTTTGCTAAGTATGCTGCAGTATACCAAGGGTGGCGCAATTCAGGAGAAATTTGGCTACCATACTTCCAAGTAAAATCATTGGCAGTACCAGTTACCAATCCACCAGTTGCAGCCAACGCAGCCTGGATATCAGCTTTCGCATTTGTATTTACTTTGCGTTCAGTGATCTTCATTTTTAAACGAAGCGTGTTGATAAACCTGATCCAGTTTGCCTTACTACCACTGTAGAAGATATCTGGACTGATTGAAATGCTAGAAGCAGCATTCAGGTTAGCAGTTGCATCATCCAACAATTTGTAACATGCAGCATAAATGTCTTTACCTGCATCAAATTTTGGAGAAATGTTCTGCTCAGTGAGGTTACCACCAAATGCTTCTGTAAAAGGGCATGTGCCAAACAAGTCGACCATGGTTACAAAACCATAAGCCTTCATCGCTTGTGCTACCCCGAGATAAGGTTGGTTTTTAGCCTCAGTTGCAGCCTTGATGATTTCATCAACATCCTTGCCCCAGCCTGTGTAAAAGCTAGACCAGGTGCCGTAAAAGCTGTTTACGCCATAACCATAAGAATCAGAAGCAGCTATTTGTCCAACTGCACCCATTTGGGTTTGAACCAAACCGTTCAACCAGTTGGCCATTCTGCGTTCTGCCTCTGGCAAAAGCAATTTAACCGAACCCTTTGTAGGGTTGTTAGGATCTACGTTGATGTCTAGATCAAACAAGTCGGTCTCTTTGGTACAAGACGCAAATGAGAGCGCAACTGCGAGTGATACACCAGCGATCCATCTATTTATATTTTTCATGTTATTTTTCATCTTTTGATCGTTTTTAGTGGTTCACGAATTAGAAAGAAACTCTAAGGTTTACACCATAACGACGTGTACTTGGCGCAGCACCCAAATCAATACCTTGGATGTTTGAAGTAGATACGTCACTGAGTACTTCTGGATCAAGATTCAAACCTTTGAGAATATTTGGACAATAGAACCAAAGATTTCTTCCGCTGAAACTGATGTTTGCGCTTCCGAATGGCGTCTTGGTGAGCCATTTCTTTGGAATGTTGTATCCAAGATTCAATTCTCTCAATCTGAATGTGGTACGATCGTATAGGTTGGTATCGTCTGGTCCGTATGCACCGAAACCATCAGAGAAGAAATAGTCGAACGCAGAAATACTGGTAGTATTTTTGATGGTCTTACCATTTGCATCTAAGATTGGTGTTTTCGTAGCATCATCGCCATAAACACCAGGAATAACTCTCAAACCTTCACGCTCAGCAGAGTTTGCCAATTGACCACGCAACAAAAGAGAAGCTGCAGTGATCGAGTACATGTCTCCACCTTGCCACCAATCTACCAATGCAGATAAACTGATGTTTTTGTAAGTAAGTGTATTGGTTACACCCAACTTGAAGTCGAGGTTTGGATTACCGATGATGTCATCTTCTGCTTGGTAAATAATCTTACCGCCGTTTCCACCCATACCAGGCCAAATCAAACGATTGCCTTGATCATCTCTTGCAGTACCAAGACCCATCAACATACCGAAAGGTTGACCTACACGCTGAACGTTGTACACGAATGCACCGTTGCTTGTATAGATATCAGCACCCTGATCGTCTGTAGCCAATACTTCGGAACGGATCATGTTGAATGCAGAGAAGATAGACCATGTGAAACCACTCTTTGTTTTTACTGGAACCACTTCAACACCTGCCTCGTAACCTATGTTTCTGATGCTACCCGCATTGATAGCGAGTGTAGAGAAACCTGAGGTAACAGGGATACGCTTGGTAACAAAGTTGTCTTTTGATTGCTTTCTATAATAAGTAAGATCAAATTTAACCCTGCCGTTGAACAAGTTGATTTCAGAACCTACCTCAAACTCTTTCACACCTTCTGGACGAAGATTGCTGTTTTTCAACGCATCACTCAATGATGATGAATAAACAGTTGCACCTGCAGGTGTCAAATAAGAAGGAGAGGTTACATTATAAGTTGTCAACAACTGATAAGCAGGCACGTCACGCTTTGTTTCAGCAAAGTTTACGCGCAACTTACCATAAGACAATACATCGCTCTTGATATTCAATGCATCTGTGAACACAAAGCTCAAACCAGCACTTGGATAGAAATATCTTCTGTTGTTAACAGGAAGAGTAGATGCCCAGTCGTTACGACCAGTCAACTCCAAGAACAAATAGTTATTGTATGAGAAGTTCATACGGGCAAAAGCACCCAAGATGCGTTGTTTTCTATCATAGTCAGAATAAACTGCCTGTTGAGAAGTATTGGTCAGTTTATAAATATCTGGTACGATGAAACCAACACCATATTGATAGTTGTTGTAATACTTTCTTTCGTTGGCTTCAACACCCGCGATACCATTGAAATCAAGATTGTCTAGGATCTTGATTGATTTGGAAGTCAACAAGAACTGGAAGTTTTTCTCAGTATTTCTGGTTGTAGATTTCCAAATGTTACCGATACCACCACCAGAGTTACCACCAGGGCGAGTGATCTGTTGTTGGAAATCAGTATAGGTATTCATACCACCCTTGAAACTCAATTCCAAGAATTTGGTAAGATCGTATGCAACACTGAAGTTTCCGAATACACGGTTTACATTGGAGCTGAACAAATTGTATTTGGCAGTCCACAATGGGTTGTCAGTTGCACGATAGAAAATATTGTTACCAGTATTAGGATCTTCAAAAGGCATATCACCAAGAGGGAAACTTCTTGGGAAATAGAACAAACGGTCGAAGATAGAACCGCCAGTACCACCACCATAGTCGTTATACAAGCTCGCACCTGATTTTGGATTCTGCTGAGTAGTGTTAACATAATTAACGCTACCGCCGATTCTCAAACCATTTGCCAATTGTGAGTTACCACCAACGCTTACAGAAGTTCTTCCTGTATTTGAATTTGGTAGGATACCTGTATTATACATGCGGCTACCAGTAACATTGATGTTGTTTTTACCGTCGCCTGCATTTACATTCAGACTGTTCTCAACCATTTTACCAGTTTGGAAAAATGAGTTCAAGATGTCGTAAGCTTTGTAATCAATCTCATCAGGCAAATCTGGGAACAAGCCCGGATAGCGTATTTTCAACTGAGTAGGCACTTTCAAAATTTCTGGATATTTCAACAACCCGCCTGATGCCTCATTTACCTTTCTTGCTTGTTCAGCAAAAGGTGCACCCCAGTTTCCGATGAAACCACCATTGTAGTTCTGGTTAGATCCCTGACCATATACATTTTGGTATTCTGGAAGAGAAGATATCTGTTCTGCATTGTAAGAAGTAGAATAACCTACTTCCAAACCTTTTCTGGACTTAGCACCGCTTTTGGTAGTAATAAGAATTACGCCGTTTGCAGCACGCTGACCGTAAAGCGCAGATGCAGAAATACCTTTCAATACCGTCATAGACTCGATGTTGTTTGGATCGATATCATATAAACGGTTGGAAAAGGTTGTTCCCTGATCGAAACCAACAGAGTTGTTTACGCTGTTGTCGAAGGGTACACCATCCACAACGATCAACGGTTGGTTGACAGCAGTGAAAGAGGTATTACCTCTAAGGTTCACTTTCGTTGATTGTCCAGGTGCACCACCACCACCAGTGATGTCCACACCAGGAACTTTTCCTGAAAGGGCACGCAATACGTCTGGTTCAGCTTTTTGTTGCAACTGCTCAGCTTTCACTTCTGATACAGCGTACACAAGCTGCTTCTTTTCTTTTCTGATACCGAGAGATGTTACCACAACTTCTTGCAAACCTGAAGAAGAAGCAGTGAGTTGTAAATTCGAAAGATTAGATCCAGCGCGAACTGTCAATTTTTCGAATCCAACTGAAGTAATCTCCAACGTTTTGTTGAGATCGCTTAAGGAAAGAGAGAAAGTTCCATCAGCAGCAGTTGAAGTACCTGAAGTACTTCCTACCACTTTAACAGAGGCACCAGCAACTGGAGCTCCGTCTGCACCTGAAACTTTTCCTTTCACAACAGTTTGTGCAAAAGATGACATTGCTAGGAATGCCATTGCACAAAAACCAAGTAGGAGTTTTTTTCTCATGCAATTAATTTTTGATTAGTTTCTGATTTGTCCGATCGCGAATATAACAATTAATTCACATTTCACTCGGAAACGGGCTAAAATATTGTTGTTTAACTAATTAGTTTATTGGCAGTTACGAGGATGAACAAACAATTTTCTGTAGCATTTTTGACATCTTTTCAAAAAATATTATACATATATTTTTTCTTAATATGATTGTGGCAAAAATCATCTTTTAAGAATTAGAAGAAATGTTGAGAAAAAATAGCATAATTTATATCAGTTTGATTATCTGATAGTTAGATAAGAATAATTGAGGGTTTTCGTTCTATTTCAGCCATAAATCCCGTAAAAAAGTTTTCAACAAGCCCGAAAAATTATTTTGTACTGTGGGGGCAATTTGTAATTTAGTGGAAGAATTTAATGGGTTAGTAAGTACTAAAGGGTCGGCATCAGCTGGCCCTTTGGTTTTTTTAAAAAGTTCTAGGTTATAAGTTGTAGGTTATAGGTTAAATATTTCAACTTACAACTTATAACTAACAACTTACAACTCCATTTAAAACATCGTTTGATTGTTTAAAAACACATCATCAATATCAAACGATTCTTACTTTCACTTCATGAGCAAAATTAAAAAAGCATACTTCTGTAAGAATTGCGGATATGAATCTGCAAAGTGGGTTGGAAAATGTCCTGCTTGTAATGAATGGAACACCTTCACTGAAGAAATCATACACAAAGAAAAATCAACCAAAGAAAATTGGAAATCTACTTCATCGGGTCAATCTAAATCAATTGTACTCAATGAAATTATCAGCGAAGAAAAACAACGTATCACAACAAAAGATCATGAACTCAATCGTGTATTGGGTGGTGGAATTGTTCCTGGAAGTTTGGTATTGGTTGCTGGTGAACCAGGTATCGGAAAATCAACGTTGTTTCTTCAAGATGCATTGATGATGAATGAACTTCGTGTATTGTACATCAGCGGTGAAGAAAGTGAACAACAAATAAAAATGCGCGCAAACAGAATCAACATCGCGCACGATGATTTTTTTCTGCTCACGGAAACATCGACCCAGAGCGTGTTTCAAGAGATTAAAAAAATTCAACCACAACTGGTTATCATTGATTCTATTCAAACATTGCAATCACCTTACATTGATTCATCACCTGGAACCATTTCACAAATCCGGGAATGCACCGCAGAATTTCAACGCTTTGCAAAAGAAACTCAAACACCAGTTTTTTTAATCGGTCATATAACAAAAGATGGAAGCATTGCAGGTCCGAAATTATTAGAGCACATGGTTGATACCGTTCTTCAATTTGAAGGTGATCAACATTATGCATATAGAATTTTACGAACTACCAAAAACAGATTTGGATCAACAGCAGAATTAGGAATTTATGAAATGACTGGAACAGGAATGAAACCTGTTACAAATCCTTCAGACATTTTAATCAATCAAAAAGAAGAACAATTAAGTGGTATAGCAATCGGTGCAACCATGGAAGGATTGCGTCCTTTGTTAATTGAAGTACAAGCATTGGTTACTCCATCTGTTTATGGAACACCACAACGAACTGCAAGTGGATTTGATTTAAGAAGATTACAATTGTTATTGGCAGTATTGGAAAAAAGAGGTGGATTTCATTTTGGTACAAAAGATGTATTCGTAAACATTGCAGGTGGATTAAAAATTGAAGACCCTGCAATTGATCTTGCCATGGTATTTGCATTGCTTAGTTCTTACGAAGACATCCCCCTTTCCCAAAAAATATGCTTTGCGGGTGAAGTAGGCCTCAGTGGTGAAATTCGGGCTGTAAACCGCGTGGATCAAAGGATTTCGGAAGCGGAGAAGCTCGGATTTGAGCAAATTGTGGTGAGCAAATACAACAGAACAGCCGAAAAACACAAGGGCATTAAAGTGCAAAACGTGGCATTGATCGAAGAGGTGTACAGAACAATATTCAAATAAATGAAATGGCCCTTTGCCATTGATTGCAAGGATGCATTTCTGCACTTGTTTTTTCCGCACCTGTGTGCAGGTTGTTCTTCAGACATATTGGATGAACAAGCCTTGATCTGCACAGCATGCATGCGCTCACTTCCCTTTACTGAATTTGAAAAAATGGAAAACAATCCGGTTGAAAAACTTTTCTGGGGAAGAACAAAGATTCAACATGCCTCCAGCATTTTTTATTTCATTACAGACAGCCCATTGCAAGAAATCATTCACCACATCAAATACAAAAACAATCCTGCACTGGGAGTGTATATGGGGAACATCATGGGGCTACGATTGAAAAATATGTTATCAATCAACAAAATTGATTTTATGTTGCCCATGCCATTGCATCCCAAAAAAGAATATGCAAGAGGTTATAATCAGGCAAGTGTTTTATGCCAAGGCATTCAGGGAACAACTGATACCCCATACCTGAATAATATCTTGCTAAGAAATTTCAATACAGACACACAAACAAAAAAATCAAGAATCGAAAGATGGGAGAATGTTGCAGAGGTCTTTGAAATTAGCGCCCCATCAGCGGTTCAGGAGAAACATATTTTATTGATCGATGATGTAATTACAACTGGTGCATCGACCGAAGCATGTGCAAACCTGCTCATAAAAAACAAGGCTGCAAGTGTTTCCATTTGCAGCCTTGCATATACAATCTAATCAAAGCCCTATTTCAAATACTGTGTAATCTGCTCATCGAGTGGATTTACTTTACTTGGATATACATTGATCAATTGTCCTTTTTCATCCAACAAAAACTTGGTGAAATTCCATTTGATCTCTGCATCCATCACGCCATTTTCTGCTTTGTTGGTAAGCCACTTGAACAATGGATGAATATCTTCTCCTTTCACAGAAACTTTTTCAGCCATGGTGAATGTAACACCATAATTTTTCTGACAGAAAGCATTGATTTCAGCATTGGTTCCGGGCTCCTGTGCACCAAAATTATTGGCAGGGAATCCAACAATCACCAATTTACTCTTGTATTGCTCATACAATTTTTCAAGATCAGCATACTGAGGAGTATAACCGCACTTTGATGCAGTATTTACTACCAATATTTTTTTACCCTTGTACTTTGAAAAATCAATGGTGCCTCCATCGATGGAAGGAACCTTGAATTTGTGTATTGAACCGGCACCCATAAGAAGGGAAATTAAAGTGATCAATAAAATTCTCATAACATGCAATTTTGTGTACTAATTTAACAAGGATCGATCGTATTTGTTCAATTACCTTTACGGCATGTTATTTTCTGAGATACCCGGACAGCAAGATGTGAAAGAAAAACTGGTTCAAATGGTTGAGCACAACAGATTGAGCCATGCTTTACTGTTCTTGGGAAAGGAAGGAAGCGGTGCCTTGCAACTCGCAACAGCACTTGCACAATTTATAGTTTGCGAGCAAAAGAACCAGGACGCCTGCGGAAAATGCCCTTCCTGCAAAAAAGCTTCTGCGCTCATGCACCCGGATATTCACTATTCATTTCCGACCATTACCAGAGCTGGACTCGACAAACCCGTTTGCAATGATTTCATTGAAGAGTGGAGACAATTTAATATTGAATTGCCCTATGGAAATGTTTACGATTGGCTGCAAACCCTGGATGCAGAAAACAAACAGGGAAACATCACAGCCCATGAATGTGAAGACATTATCCGAAAACTTACCCTGAAAAGTTTTGAAAGCGGATACAAAATTTTGATTCAATGGATGCCTGAATATCTTGGCACATCAGGAAACAAATTATTAAAGCTGATTGAAGAACCTCCTGCAAAAACACTCTTCATCCTGGTTGCAGAAGATGAATCCAAAATACTTCCAACCATTCTATCCAGAACACAATTGGTCAAGATCAACCGTGTTTCATCAAATGATATTCAATCATGGCTGATCGAAAAGCAACAAGTGCCTATGGACAAAGCAACTGCCATTGCTCCACTTGCTCAGGGAAATTTAAGAGAGGCAATGCATCTCTTGCACCATGGAGATGAAAATTGGCAAGAGCTTTTGCGAGATTGGTTGAATGCAATTTTAAAAAATGGTCCTGCGTCACAAGTAAAATGGGTTGATGAAATCAGCAAGCTTGGAAGAGAAAAACAAAAACAATTCATCGCATACTTTATTCATTTGCTTTCAATCTCTGTGTACATTTCAAACAATGAATTGCCGCATGATGTAGCTACCGATGAAATCGATTTTGCGCAACGCCTCATCAAATTGGCATCGACTCAACAAATACAGGCTATGGTTGAGGAATTGGACAAATCCATCTATTATATCGAAAGAAATGCCAATTCTAAGATGCTGTTCATGGCCCTCAGCATCAAATTTTACCATATTATTAAAGATAAAATGGTAATTTTGGTAAACTAGTGTTGACGATCAGTGCGGGACAGGTTTGCCATAAGAAGCTTTTTTTATACTCCAATATATAGTGACGCAGGTATCCGTGCTGCATAACAATTGACTTCCACAAACCCCCCCCCTCATTTTATCGCTGATCCTAGCTTGGAACCTTGTTCCAGATTAAATTTTTTATATGGGATGCAGCTCATGCGGAACGAAAGATGGTAAACCCAGTGGTTGCAAAAGCAACGGGGGATGCAGCAGCGGTGGTTGCAACCGGCTCAACGTGCATGATTGGCTGGCCAATCTTCCTTTTTCAGACCCTGCAGTTTCTTGCAGGATCGTAGAAATCAGTTTTAACAACGGCAGCAGAAAAGATTATTTTAAAAATACTACCCTTCATCATTTTAATAAAGGTGAGATGGTAAGCGTTGAGGGAGTAAGTGGTTTTGATGTTGGAGAAGTAAACCTCAGTGGAGAACTGGTGCGACTTCAACTCAAGAAAAAAAGAATCCCGGAAGACAGTGCTGAAATCAAAAAAATATTGCGAAGATCCACCGAAGTGGATATCCAAAAATGGAAAGAAAGCAAATCCAAGGAGCGTGAAGTACTTGCAAGATCAAGAGCCGTTGCAAAACAGCTGAATCTCGTTATGAAAATTTGTGAAGTGGAGATTCAGGCAGATGGAAGAAAGGCAACCTTCTTTTATACAGCTGAAGACAGGGTAGATTTCAGGGAATTGATTAAAATATATGCCACTGAGTTCAAAGTAAAAGTTGAAATGAAACAAATTGGCGCAAGACAGGAAGCTGCAAAAGTAGGCGGAATCGGAAGTTGCGGAAGAGAGCTCTGCTGCAGCAGTTGGTTGAATGAATTCAAAAGTGTCACCACTGCGATGGCACGTTATCAGAATTTGAGTATCAATCAAACCAAATTGAGCGGACAATGTGGAAGATTGAAATGCTGCCTAAACTATGAGTTGGACACCTACCTTGATGCTTTGCAACATTTTCCAGATCACGCAGATGTTTTACAAACTGCAAAAGGAAATGCACAACTTATCAAAAAAGATATCTTTAAAAATTTGATGTGGTACACATTGCCCGACAGCAACAAACAGTATCCACTATCAATAGATACAGTCAAGAAAATAAAATCCCTGAATAGCAAGGGCATTTTTCCTGAAGAACTCGAAACAGAAGAAGTTGCATCCACTTCAAAATCAAAAGAACCTGAACCACAGTTTGTAGATGTAGTTGGTCAGATCAGCTTGCGATCTTTGGAGAGAAATGCACAGAAAAGAAGAGGGACAAGGGACAAGGGACAAGGGACAAGGGGACAAGGATTCAATACTAAGGGACGAAGCCTGCCTGCCGGACAAGCAGGGACGAGGGACGAGGCACGTGAATCAAGACCTAGCGATAGAAGAGATAACAGAGGACCCAAACCGCAGGGGAAGCAAATAAAATTGAATCGAAACGATCAAGGAAACCGCCGTGACCCGGCATAAAATTTCCACTGTCTTTTACACCTGCCAATCGTTTCAATCTGCTCTCATATAAATCACCGAATGTACCTGCAAAGGCAACAGTAAATGATATTGCCAGCATGTCAAAAGAAAAATTCCACTGAGTTGCAGCAATCAGGTTGATCAATCCAACACTTAACAAAATACCACCAATGGTGCCTTCCCAAGATTTTTTGGGAGACCATTTTGACAATGGAGTTTTTCCTATAAAAGAACCTACGACATAAGCCATTGTATCGTTGATCCAAATTCCAAATACCATCAGCAGGCTGATCAATTTTCCACTGAAAGATGAAAGCATTTTTGCGATAGAACTTTCACTTTCATCTGCATTCCACAACCATCCGCTTCTGATGTTTATCAACAATGCCAATGAAACAGACAAATAAATAAAGCCCTTCAAAAAAATGATAAAATCCTTCTGACGAAATTTCTTTTCAAAAACAATATTCAACATGATCACGACCAGTGAAACTCTGATCAACCACTCACCTACCGTTGACATGGCGATGCTTCCTATTTGCATGGAATGTGATGTATTCATCAACATCCATCCCCATCCCAACAAAGGAAAATGAATTTGTTTCCACCAAGGTTCAATGTAAAAACCTTCGTATGTTTTTTGTGAGAGCTTCAAAAACTCAATCCAAGCACCAGCATGAACAATAGAGAACAAGACAAAAAAACTCCATTCATTCCAGAGAAGTCCGGTCAGCATAACTGCGGCATACACCAATGCAGTCTTGGTTCTGGTTGCAAATACTTTAGGATCGAATGCCATCTGCAGCTCGTTTAAAATATTTGAAAAAATACACCAATGCAATTAACGCAACAATGCTCCACCAAATAGGATATTTATCATCTTGTGATGCTGCAATCGACATCCCCTTCATACGCAGATAATAAATTTGAAGCACCCCCATCGCGTTGTTCAAAAAATGCGCAATGATCGACATCCAGATACTTTTAGAATACGCATACAGAAAGCCAAGCACAATGGATAGCGCGACCCTTGATAGAAAACCAAAAAAAGAAAAATGGATAGCACTGAACAATAAAGAAGTAATTAAAATGCTGGCCCACGTGTTACCTGATGCCCTAAACATCATATTTTGAAACCCGCCACGAAAAAATACTTCTTCAAATACTGCCGGTGCAAATGCCATGACAACCAGCGCAAACATCAAATCGCCCATGTCATTCATTACAGACATCAACTCAATTTGCTTCATGTAAGAATCTTCCAAAGACTTTGCATAAATTTTTAATGATTCAGTAAGTGGAATCAATTCATTGAGTGAAGCAAGAGAACCAGAAAGCAAAATGGTAATACCCATCAAAAAACATCCCCAAAGAACGGTTTGAATATTCAGTTTGGATTGAAATCCAATATATGATAGAGGATTTCGGTTCACCACTTTTGCTGCAACCAATGACGGAAGAAAAAAGGTACATGCTGCAAGAATCGTTTGTGTAAGTCTTATAAAGTCCACCTGCGCTGGATTTGACATGGCAATTTGCATATCAGCCAATCCCTGTCCTCCTTTGATTTTCCATAAAAGAAGTGAAACAGAAGTACCCAGCACCATCCCTACTCCCATGAATGCTATCAGAAGAAATAGACCAATCTTCTCATTCATTGCCCTTCCCTTATTCATTTCCATCATCATACCATATGTTTTATAAATCTACAATCACCAAGTGCTTAACTTTGCAATGTTTATATGATAAAGATAGGCAACATAACATTACCTGATTTTCCACTGCTACTGGCACCCATGGAAGATGTCAGTGATCCGCCGTTTCGTGCAGTGTGCAAAAAGAATGGCGCAGACCTGATGTTTACTGAATTTATCAGCAGTGAAGGATTGATTAGAGATGCCATCAAGAGCAGGCAGAAGCTCGATATCTTTGAAGAAGAACGTCCGGTTGGAATCCAAATTTTTGGTGGCGATGAAGAAGCCATGGCGATTAGCGCAGAAATTGTAAATACGGTTCATCCTGATTTATTAGATATCAATTTTGGTTGCCCTGTTAAAAAAGTAGTTTGCAAAGGTGCAGGTGCAGCTGTGCTGAAAGATATCGATCTCATGGTAAGACTTACTAAAGCAGTCATCAAATCTTCATCCGTTCCGGTTACTGTGAAAACCAGGTTGGGGTGGGATTTTGACAGTATAAATATTTTAGAGGTTACAGAGAAGTTGCAAGACATTGGCGTGCAGGCAATCTCAATACATGGAAGAACGAGAAGTCAATTGTACAAGGGAGAGGCAGATTGGAGCTGGATTGCAAAAGTGAAAGAAAATCCCAGAATCAATATTCCAATTTTTGGAAATGGAGATATAGACAGTCCAGAAAAAGCGCTTGAATACAAAAATAAATATGGAGTTGATGGTATCATGATTGGAAGAGCAGCCATTGGGAATCCTTGGTTTTTCAAAGAAGTGAAACACTATTTTGCAACCGGAGAAAAACTACCATTACCAACATTGGAAGAAAGAATTGAAGTGATCATGGATCATCTAAGGGCATCTATTTCATGGAAAGGACCAAAACTTGGCATTTTGGAGATGAGAAGACATTATGCCAATTATTTAAAAGGTATACCAAACATAAAACCGATACGCAATAGCTTGGTTACTGCAAACAGTTTAGAAGAAATTGAAGAAACATTGTTAACGGTTAACGGTTGACAGTTAACAGTTAACAGTTAACAGTCAACTGACAACTTAATTAGATCATTCATTACTTTAAAAAAAGCAAATGACTCCACAAGAAAAATTCAATGCATTGACTGATATCATGCCACAGCCATCAGGATCCAAGGGCATTTACAAATCATGCATAGCCATTGATAAAATAGTTTACACATCAGGTCATGTTCCGTTTGACACAAAAGGAGACAGAATCAGAGGAAAAGTTGGGTTGAACATGAGTACGGAGGAGGCGAAAGGAGTTGCAAGAAATGTAGGACTGTGTATTTTGAAAACGTTGATCAATGAGTTTGGAAGTTTGGATAAAATCAAACGCGTTGTAAAAATTCTAGGCATGGTAAATGCTATACCTGAATATGCAGAGCAACCCATTGTAATCAATGGATGCAGTGAACTCTTCAGAGAAATCTGGGGAGAAGATGCAGGCGTGGGCGCCAGAAGTGCAGTGGGAATGGGCTCATTGCCAGATCATGTTCCTGTAGAAATTGAAGCCATATTTGAATTAAACTAATCAACATGCAATTTGCTGAACTTGATTCTCCTTCTTTGATCGTGGATGCCTCCATCGTCAGAAAAAACATCCATGAAATGATTCGCATGGTCGGAGATGTAAATCGACTTCGTCCACATATCAAAACGCATAAAACTGCTGAAGGCATTCAATTGATGATAGAAGCAGGCATTCAAAAGTTTAAATGTGCAACCATTGCAGAGGCTGAATTACTTGCCAACAATGGCGCAAAAGATATTTTGTTGGCATACCAGCCAGTTGGGCCCAAAATTGAAAGACTTTATCAAATCACAAAAGCTTATCCGGAGATTCAATTTGGTTGCTTAACTGATCATCAGCAAGCAGCAATGGCAATTGGAAATTTTTTTGATCAACATCAATCTGTGATAGATGTCTACGTCGATTTGAACGTTGGCATGAACAGAACAGGTATTGCCCCAGAAAAAGCACTTGAATTGATTAAATCCTTTCAACGCATTCCAGGATTAAATTTCAAGGGCCTGCATGTATATGATGGCCATCATCGGCAGGTTGATTATGCAGAGAAAGAAATTGCATGCAACAAAGGATTCCAACAAGTACAAACATTGATGAAAGCAATCGAGGCTGAAGGAATCACAAAACCAAATATTATCGCAGGGGGCTCTCCAAGTTTTTCTGTTCATGCCAAACACAATGATAGAGATTGCAGTCCGGGTACAAATATTTTCTGGGACAAAGGCTATGCAAGCATTTGTCCTGAACAGCATTTCGAACCTGCCGTGAAAGTGCTAACAAGGGTTATTTCACTTCCCGGACTCAACAAGATTTGCATTGACTTAGGACATAAAGCCGTAGCTGCTGAAAACGATATCACAAAAAGAATATTTTTCCCTGATTATCCTCATCTCCGTCCTCTTTCTCAAAGTGAAGAGCACATGGTGCTTGAAACTGATGGACAAAAAAGCTTTATACCAGGCGATCTTTTGATAGGGATCCCCTACCATATTTGTCCCACTGTTGCGCTGCATGAATCTTTATTTGAAGTGCAAAATGGAAACGTGATCAAAGAATGGAATGTGATGGCCAGGAAAAGAAAGATCAATATCTAGAAGCGATCATATTCATTACCTTCGCAACCAATTCAAATGATCATGCGCATTCATAAAGAAGGTATACCGACTATTCTTATCACAACAATTCTTGTAGGACTATTGATGGTTGTTTCCAACAAATACATCAGCAGTGAATGGTGCACCATTAAATATATCGTTGATGCTGTATTGGTGGGATGTTGGCTTTTTATTCTTTCATTTTTCCGCATTCCCAACAGAACTTTCCACTATGGTGAAAACGAAATTATTTCTCCTGCTGATGGAAAAGTTGTTGTGATTGAAGAAGTATTTGATGAGGAGTATTTCAAAGAAAAGAGATTACAAATTTCTGTTTTTATGAGCCCGGCGAATGTGCATGTGAACAGATATCCGATGGATGGAGAAGTTATCTACAGCAAGTATCACCCTGGGAAATACCTGGTTGCCTGGGATCCAAAATCTTCAACAGACAATGAACGACACAGCATTGTAGTGAGGAATAGCAAAGCGACTGTTCTTGTAAAACAAATTGCAGGTGCGTTGGCCAGAAGGATTGTAAACTATGCAACGGTTGGAAGCTCAGTAAAACAAAATGCTGAACTCGGATTTATCAAGTTTGGAAGCAGGGTAGATTTATTGCTGCCGTTGAATGCAAAACCTGAAGTTAACATTGGAGACACTGTGAAGAACGGCATCAGTGTTTTAGCAACGTATTAACTTAGAGAATGTTTTTCAGGTCCATCAAACTATTCAGTACATAAGTAGGTTTGATTTCATTCGTAGGAGGATTGGCAGGATTAAAATATGCACTATCTATTCCTGCATTGTTTGCTCCAAGAATATCTACTTCCAATGTATCTCCAATCATGATTGAAGTTTGAGCACTTGCATTTGTTTTGGTCAGTGCATATTCAAAAATAGCTGCGTGGGGTTTCATGATTCCAGCCTGCTCTGAGGTAATCACCTCTCTAAAGAAGCCATCAATGTTGCTATTTTTTATTTTCAGGTGTTGCGTAGTTTCAAAACCATTGGTGATAAGGTGCATAGGATAGGACTTATCCTTGAGGTAATTCAATACCTCCATGCAGTGGGGGAAGAGATGTGTTTTGGTAGGCAATATTTCAAGATATCGTTCGCTCATCTGTTTAGACAAGGGCTCATCGGTAATTTTATAATCTACCAGGGTTCGCCACATCCGTTTCCACCTCAATTCTTCTCTATTGATATACCCTTTGCGAAAACGATCCCAATAGATGGCATTGTGATGATGATATGTTTGATGGAAATGCTCGAAATCATTGGTTGCTTTTTCATCAAGCTTCATTTCGATATAGAGATCTTTCAGTGTCTCGTGAGAGTTGGTCTCAAAGTCCCACAATGTATGATCAAGATCAAAGAAAATCTGTTTGTATTGCTTAGGCATGTGTGGGCAAAAATACAGCAACTGATCAAGAATTAATGGAAAGATGCTTTATTGCCTTTCCACTAACTTTACAAAAATGCAGGATATGAATGTTGTCATTACAGGAGCATCAAAAGGAATCGGAAAATCAATTGCAGAGGGATTTGCTGCCAAAGGTGCTCATTTATTTCTATGTTCCAGAAACATGGCAAAAACCATGCCTTGGCAACAGGAATTGATGAAAAAATATTCCATCAACATCACCAGTTTTGATGCAGATCTTTCAAAACAAGAAGAAGTGAAATCATTTGCAAAACATATTTTGAGTGCAACTGATCAAATTGACATCTTGATCAACAATACAGGTACTTATGAACCGGGTTCAACATACAACGAAGAAGATGGACAGCTGGAGAAGATGTTGAATGTGAATCTTTTTTCTGCATACCACTTAACAAGAGCATTGATAGGAGCGATGATAAAAAAGAAAGCAGGACATATTTTCAATATATGCTCAATTGCATCATTGAATGCATATCCAAATGGCGGATCATACAGCATCTCTAAATGGGCATTGGCAGGGTTCAGCAAAAATTTGAGAGAAGAGATGAAACCTCACCACATTAAAGTAACCTCTGTATATCCTGGTGCAACACTGACCAGTTCCTGGGATGGAATGAACATTGATCCAAAACGAATTCTTGAAACAGCGGATATCACTAAAATGATTCTTTCAGCCAGTGAACTATCTATGCAAGCATGTGTGGAGGATATTGTCATCAGGCCACAACTGGGTGATCTTTGATTAAATGCTGAATCGATATCCTACACTTCTGATGGAAAGAAAGTGTTGTGGATTCTTGGGATCTTTTTCGAAGTATTTACGAAAATTCATGATGAAATTATCAATCGTTCTTGTTGTTGGGAAAACCTGATATCCCCATACCGCTTGAAGAATTTTCTCTCTAGAAACCACTTCATTTTTATATTCCAACATTAATTTAAGCAGCATAATTTCTTTCTTGCTCAACTGAATTTCCTGTCCATGAAGTGTATTTGCCTTTTGCGATTTGAAATCAATAGTATTGCCTCCAAATTCCAATACCTCATTGATCGTTGATCGATCAGAAAGTTTCTTGTTTTTTTCAATCAGTTTTTCTACTCGCAACAACAATTCTTCCAAATTGAATGGCTTGGTGAGGTAATCATCTGCACCTTTTTTCAATCCAGTTACACGGTCAGCACTACCTGCTCTTGCACTCAGCATCAGAATGGGAGTTTCAATATTGTTTAGCCTTATATTTTCACTAACATCAAATCCATCCAATTCAGGCAACATGACGTCGAGCAGGATAAGATCAAAATATTCTTCTTTCACTTTTTTCAGCGCACTGGCACCATCACCAACACAAGTAACCTCATAGCCCTCAAGCTCTAGATTGAGTTTGAGTGCTTCCTGAAGATTTTCTTCATCTTCCACTAAAAGGATCGATGCGTTTTTGTCAGACATTCATAGTTGATTTTGGAAGCTGTATAGCAAAAATACTTCCCTTTGGATGATTGTTGCGCACATGAATCCTCCCCCCATGGTCTTTTATAATTTTTGTACTCAAATAAAGTCCTAAGCCAGTACCCTTGTTTTTTCGCGTTTTTTCGTCTTCTAACCGATAGAATTTCTCAAATATTTTTTCTTTGAGTTCATGTGGAATTCCTTCACCCTGGTCTTTGACTAGAATTTCAATGATATCATGTTGTTCATTACAAATAATTTCAATCATTGTATCTGGCTGTGTATACTTGATTGCATTCCCAACAATATTATTGATCACCAGTCGAATTAGAAATTCTTCACCAATACAATAAAGATCTTTTGCAATATCTTGATGAAATGCTCTTTCTGGATATCTTCTTTTAAAAGATTCCACTGCATTGGACACCAGTTCTGAAACATTAAAAAGGCTCTTGGTGAACTTGTATCCTCCTGAATCAAGCTGTGAACTCAATAAAATATTGTTGCAGAGGTTGTCTAGCCTTTCGGTTTCATTGATGGCTTCATGGATGATCTTGTTTTTCCTGTTTTCATCCAGCTGATGCCGTTTCAGAGTTTCCAGGCTGAGTTTTGTTACGGCGATGGGAGTTTTCAGTTCGTGGGTAACTGCCATCATAAAATTTTTCTGTTGCAGATGATAACGAATTTGCCTTCTTACAGCGATGTAAAGAAAAATTCCTCCCAGTACGATCAATCCAAAAAAGGTAAGTCCCTCCCCTACATACTGTTTTGCATTTCTTTGATGTTCATCCAGAATAAGAGCAGCAGTATTATCGTTGTACTGCCCAGATTTCTGCAACGTCTCTGTTTTATATTGCAGCATCAGATCATTCTGTTGATCTAGCTCAATATACCACCATGCAAGGGCTGCCAACATATAGGTTAGCAAGATCCAAAATGCGTATTCAGCAAATTTGAGGGGGATCTTATCAAAGAGTTTTTGCATATCAATTGACTTTTTCCAAACGTAGTCCAACGTTCATGACATGATTGAGTGGATCAATTCGCATGTCTTGTTTACATTCAACTGAATAATTCCCTGCTTTTTTAAATTGTATGGGTTGAGGATAGAGCAAGACCCGATGGTCATAAATATCATCCATTCCGGTTCCAAGCCATTGTTTTTCATTGGCGAGTGGAATATTGAATCGATCTGATCGGCTGGCGGTATCTCCTGGAAGGTGGCTGGCCAGCTGGATCCATATATTATTGTATTCATATGCATCCGTATGGCGGAAGACAAAAAACACCCTGTACTTGGCGCTGGTATCGGAAATATTGAAGTTAAAAACGGGCCTGTTCCTATAACTCCAGGCTTGTTCCGGAAAAAAAACGACTTTTTGAAAGAGGGAAGACTCCTCACAGCCTATTATGAACAGGCCGGCAATGGGAATCACTAACTTCTTAAGAAACATATGACAAAGGTAGTCAACTTGATCAAAGGACATTCAGGACTTGTTCTTTGGCCTTTTCCAGTTCATCTTTCATTTCTACGACAGATTTTTGAATGTTGGCATCATAGGCTTTTGAGCCGGTGGTGTTGATTTCCCTTCCTATTTCCTGCAGTAGAAAGGATAATTTTCTGCCCTTGCTGAGTTCTTTTTCGGCGAGCAGGGAACGAAAGTACTGGCAATGATTGGAAAGCCTAACCTGCTCCTCAGTGAGATCAATTTTTTCAATATAATAGATCAATTCTTGCTCAAATCGGTTCATATCAACGCCAGATTCCTTTGAAACATTTTCTTGTAGGAGTTTCAAGAGGTTCTCACGAATTTTTTCTTTTCGAGCTGGATCCAGTTCCAAAACTTTTTGTTGCAATGCTTCAATATTGGAGATGCGCAAAAGCAATTCTTTTTCTAACGCAGCTCCTTCATCTGTTCGATGCTTGTTCAACATATTGATTGCTTCTTGAATAATTTTTTGAAGTGCTTCCCATTCAGATGGACTGATCACATCGGTTGATGCAGCAACTACATCTGGTAAACGAAGTATGGATGCAAGCAGTTGTTGGTCATCCGTATGCAATTCATTTGCCAATGACTTTAACTGATGAAAATAAGATTTCACCAAGTCGAGATTGATCGATGAAGGTTTAGCAGAGCCATTGAGCTTGATGATGATGGTACATTCAATGCTTCCCCTAGATAATTGTTCATTGATGATATTTCTGATATCAAATTCAAATGGTTTTACAGGTGAAGGAACCTTCAATAAAAGATCGATTTGTTTCCCATTCAGGGAGCGAATTTCTACCATCAGCAGCTTTTCGCCGATGGTGACTTCTGCTCTTCCATACCCTGTCATTGATCTAAGCATAAAAAATATTTAATGCAATGTAAGTGAATTATTTTGCTGAAACACACACCAGCACTGGTTTTCAAGATACAACTTATATAAAAGCACAGCGCTCGGTGGAAACCGAGCGCTGTTATATAGATGGGTTAATAAGTACCGGGAATTAAATTCCCTTCACAATATTATACATATATTTTATTTACAAGAAATTTTTTTGCAACTATTTTATTCACATTTTTTTTAAATATGTGAATTACTACATTATATAAAAAAAGAAAACCGCATGCAATTCAATTGAAATGTATTGCCTTTTTCAACAATTACCTTTGAAAAAATAACCATTATGAAATTCCCAACACCTGTTTCAGTTGCTTTCATTGCAGATATGATTCATGCAACAGTTTATGGAAATAATCATGCAATGATAACTGGCATCAATGAAATTCATAAAGTAGAATCAGGTGATATTGTATTTGTTGATCATCCAAAATATTATAAAACTTGTTTCGAATCTGCAGCGAGTATTATAATCATCAATCAATACACAGATCATCCTGAAGATAAAACATTGCTTGTGGTTGCTGAACCATTTGAAGCATACCTAACCATCGTTCAGCATTATCATCCTTTTCAACCATGTAATAAAATGATCAGTGATTCAGCAGTCATTGATTCATCGTCTTATATTGGCCCAAATGTTTTTGTTGGCAATCATGTACATATTGGAAAACATTGCATCATCCAACCACATGTAACCATCATGGATAATTGTTCAATAGGCGATCATGTAATCATACAATCCGGAACAGTTATTGGATCTGATGCATTCTATTATAATGGGAAAAACAGGGAGCTTGCATACAAGAAAATGGAGTCCTGCGGGAGGGTTCTCATTGAAGATTATGTAGAAATCGGTGCAAATTGTTGCATTGACAGAGGGGTGACCCATGATACGATTGTAGGAAAGGGCTCAAAGCTGGATAACCAGAACCATATTGGACATGATGTTGTAATAGGGAGAAACTGTCTTATAGCAGCAAAATGCGGTATTGCTGGTGCATCAACCCTGGAAGATGGAGTGGTGCTCTGGGGGATGGTAGGCATTGGGAAAACAACCCGGATCGGGAAAAATACAATCATTCGTCCGCAGAGCGCTGTATTTAAGGACGTAGAAGCAAATCAAAACATTTGGGGAGTGCCTGCTGAAGATACAGGGGTTAAAATGAAGGAAAGGGTTTGGATCAAGAAAATTCCAGAATTATGGGATTTTTATAAAAAGACGATCAAAACAAATAAAATGACTTCCCAGGAATATTGATCAAGACCTTATTAGCTTGCCTTCAATTTTTCTATATAATAGTGACATGCATCCTGAATTGTATGACGCAAGGATGTAAACTGGAAACCTGGCAATGCGTTGAGCAATTTGGAATGATCAAAATAAACTTTCTGTTGAGCGGTTTCAGCAGTTTCCTTGGTCAGCAGTGGTTCTTCTCCAGTTATGGAAGATTTGATTTTTACCAAGCGCCAAACCAATTCAGCGAGCAGTGGACTCACCTTTAAGCGGGGTTGCTTTTTGCCGAATCCATCTGCCATCATATTAAATACTTCCCTATAAGTTAAATTCTCGCCTGATATGATGAATCTTTCGCCTTCAATTTCACTTTCCATCAAACCAATCATCGCATTTGAAACATCTGCAGCGTCTACAAATCCACTCACACCCTCTGTATACCATGGAAATTCATTGTAAGCGTTTTTAAATGTTGCACATGAGCCATCATTCCAATCTCCTTTGCCTAATATAATTACGGGATTTACAATTACAGCATGAAGTCCCTCTCCGATACCCCGCCAAACTTCCATTTCACCTAAGTACTTGCTTTTGCCATATACTGAAGGATTGGCTTCCTCATCCCATTTCAAAGCTTCATGAACTGTTTGATTGTTGCGTTTTCTTCCAATGGCAGCAACAGAGCTAACATGTAAAAATTTCTCGATACCGAGCTCCAACGCAACGTTCACCATGTTGGAAGTGCCTTCCACATTTACTTTCATCAGGTCGTTTGCCCTTGAAGGATTAAATGAAACCAATCCTGCACAATGATAAACCTGTGAACAGCCATCCATGGCATGCAGCAATACATCTACATCCAGAATATCACCTTGCACCCACTCTACTTTGCTAACTTCTTCGTCGGTAAGCAGGTTGCATTTTTCTTTTCTGTAAAGAGCAACGATGTGGACTTGCTTTTTTAATAAATCTCTGATGAGATAAGATCCGAGTAAACCGGAAGCACCGGTGATGAATATTTTTTTCATGAATGAGGAATTAAGCTCCCCTGAATTGTTCTAAAAATCGAACATCGTTTTCACTGAACAAACGAATATCAGTTATCCCATACTTGAGAAGTGCAGGACGTTCTACCCCCATACCAAACGCAAAGCCTGTGTATTTATTCGGATCAATACCGCAGTTGCTCAACACATTTGGATGGACCATTCCACAGCCCAGGATTTCCAACCATCCAGTTCGTTTGCATACTGCACAACCATCGCCATGACAGAGCATGCAACTGATGTCCATTTCAGCACTGGGTTCAGTAAATGGAAAATAACTTGGCCTGAACCTAACTTTCACATCTTCGCCAAACATTTCTTTAACAAAGTGATACAGCGTTTGTTTCAGGTCTGCGAAAGAAACATTCTCATCAACATACAATCCTTCTACTTGATGAAAAAAGCAGTGTGATCTTGCGCTGATGGTTTCATTTCGATAAACCCTACCAGGACAAATAATACGGATTGGAGGCTTATGGTTTTCCATTTCTCTGATCTGCACATTGCTGGTATGCGTTCTTAGTAATATTGCAGGATCTGTAGACAGATAAAATGTATCCTGCATATCTCTTGCCGGATGATGCTCATCCAGGTTCAATGCAGTAAAGTTGTGCCAATCATCTTCAATTTCTGGACCTTCTGCCACCGTGAAAGAAAGACGTTCAAAAATTTCAACGATTTTATTTCGCATCAATGTAACAGGATGTCTGCTTCCGGATGCCATGGGAATGCCCGGCAATGTTGCATCCATCTGAAATACTGATCCTGTAGCACCTGCAGAAAGTTTTTCTTTTTCTTCATTGTATTTATGCTCAGCAAGTTGCTTAAATGCATTCATGGTTTGTCCGAATGATTTTTTTTGATCAACCGGAACATGTTGCATTTCGCCCATTAGGGCTTTGACGATGCCTTTTACACCTAAAAATTTTATTCGAAATTGCTCCAATGCATCTGCATCTGATGCAACAAAGGCATTGATTTCTTTCGAATAAAGATCTATGCTGCTGAGAACTTTCTCCATGCAGCGAAGATAACAAATCGCCAAGTTCTTGTATCAATCAACCATTGATGTTTTTGGAGTTGATTTCATTCCATCAAGATTAAGTAGGTTTGCCGAAACATTGCAACATGGCATTTCAAAGTCTTACTGATTTTCTGGACCCCTTAGACCTTCCACATATACTTCAGGATGGAGAATTGAAGGAAGGACAGATGGGTAAATGCATTCAGATATACCAGGATGAGTTTCCTGATTTAAAGGACACTGATATTGTTATTGCCACTTGCGATGAGTTGAGGGGTGATGGACAGTTGGGAAATGTAATGGCTGGCACTGATGCCATAAGAAAAGAACTGTATTCACTTTATTATTGGCACAAACAAATTCAAGTCGTGGATATCGGGAAAATAAGAACGGGGGCAACCATGGCAGACACCTATGCTGCAATAAAAACGGTTGCAATGGAAGTCATTAAAAACAATAAAATATTCTTGCTCATTGGAGGTTCTCATGACTTGAGCCTTGCGGTTTATGAGGCGTATAGAGAAATGAAGAAAATCATCGAAGTAACCGGTGTTGATGCGTACATTGATTTATCATTGGATAACCCAGTTCGATCCAAAAATTTTCTTATGGAACTGTTAACGGGCGAACCCAATTTCATCAGACATTATAACCATGTTGGATTTCAGAGCTACTATATACATCCGCACATGCTTGAAACCATGGACAAGCTTCGTTTTGATTGTTACCGACTTGGAAAAGTAAAAGAAGATATTGAAGAGATGGAACCTTCTTTCAGGAGCAGCAACATGTTGATGTTTGATGTTGCTGCATTGGGAGCTGCAACTTTTTGGGATGGCAGCAGTCCCAACGGATTCAATGGAGAGGAAGCCTGCACATTGATGAAATACGCGGGCATGAGCGATCAAATGCAAGCTGTAGGAATTTATGGATATCAAATCAGCAAAGACCCTCAACTGAACCTGGCAAAACAAATTGCTCAAATGGTATGGTATTATGTTGATGGAATTCAATACGGCAGATCGGAAGCCAGCTTAAATGAAAATGAGATGTTCGTTGAATGTCATTTGGAGTTTGCAGCTATTGAAACCACATTTCTCAAGAGCAGAAAAACCGGAAGATGGTGGATGAAAATGCCGGATGGGAAATATGTTCCCTGCTCTGCCAATGATTTTACAGTAGCTGGAAACAACGAGTTACCAGAGAGGTGGTTGAGGTTGCAGGAAAGGAGTTGAGTGATGCAGCCTGGGAAGAGAAATACAGTTGACAGTTGACGGTTGACTGTTAACTGTTAACCGTCAACTGTGAACTTTAACATTAACATTATGAAAATCAGAAATATTATTGCACTTATAGCAAGCGTTGTAATTATTACATTTCAATCTTGTTCCATTGAAAAACAACTTCATCAACAAGCGAATCAATTTTTACTGAAAGACTCTACCCTCTCACAAGCACATATTGGAATTGCAGTTCAGGAATTGGAGACCAAGAAATGGTTGTACCAATTTCAATCGGATAAATTATTTACTCCTGCAAGCAATACAAAAATAGTAAGCTGTTATACTGCAATGAAATATCTTCCAGACCATCTGCCAGCAGCTTTGGTCACTGACTTAGATACTGCTTTACTAATTACGCCAACAGGCGATCCAACCTTTCTACATCCCAGGTTCAAATCGCAACCATTTTTTGATTATCTAAAAACTTCCAATAAATCACTCTACCTGAATCCCTCAAATTTCAGTAGTCCAAAGTGGGGACATGGTTGGAGTTGGGAAGATTATGCTGAAGATTACATGATTGAAAGAAATGCCTTTCCAGTATACGGAAATCAAGTTGAATGGTTTCAGGAAAGGTCAAAAAAGGAGAATCCAACCAGCATCGGTGACACCACAGATGTATTCATGTATTCATCCCCAGAAATCAATTGGAAAGTTGATATAGGAGTTCCAGGAAAAAGTTTTCAGGTAGAGAGATCTGCGAACGAGAATCATTTCACTTTACATGAAGGGAAAGAAAAGTCTGCATCAACCATTGTACCATTCATCACCAATGGATTGGAATCTGCCGTTGAATTATTGAGAGATACCCTTCATAAAAATATTTCAATTGCAGAAAAAGAAATATTACAATCTGCTGCACTCAAACCATCAACGTTGATGACATCACAGCCAACAGACAGCATGTTGAAAGATATGATGGACAGGAGTGATAATTTTTTTGCAGACATGTGTGTGGAGATGGCCAGTCAGTTATCAATGAAAAAAATGGATGAATCAGCTGCCATAGCCAGTATTTTAAAAAATGATTTCTCAGCTCTTCCTCAACAGCCAAAATGGGTTGATGGAAGTGGATTGAGCAGATATAATTTGTTTAGTCCGGAAGATATGATTTGGATTTTACAAAAAATGAAGGAGGATTTTGGTTGGGAAAGAATAAGAAAAGTAATGCCAGGTGCGGGTTCCAGCAATCTTAAAATGTACCCGGTAATAAACAATGAATATATTTTTGCAAAAACAGGTACATTAAATGGAGTGGTATGTTTGAGTGGTTTTTATCTGAACAAGAAAAACAAATGGCTAACATTTTCTGTGATGGTCAACAACCATCATACCACAAGTGCCTATGTCAGAAAAAAAATAGCGAGCTTTTTGGGAACACTCTGATCAGATTCCAAAAATATTGTTGAGGTAATCTTTTTTTACTTCAACATACAAAGGCTTTCCATCAAAATGGGTTTGGTAATTGAGTAAACGTGAAAGTTGATCAACAATTTCAAGCATCAATTTATTTTCCAGCTTTACTCCAATTTTTACAGCATGTTTTCTTGCCATGGTTTTAGCAATACGTTCTTTGTATGATTGATGCAATGTTGAAGTGCTGGTTTTTACATCCTCCAAAATCATTTCAATAACTGAGCGGTGATTTTCAGTTGGATAATCGGCAGGTGAACCCTGCAGCACGAAGGTGTGAACACCGAATGGTTCCAGTTGATAGCCCATGTGCAGCAGATCTGGCAAAATCTCATTGATCAACTGATAATCAGAAGGTGAAAACTGAATTGTTTGCGGGAAAAGCTCTTGCTGAATTGCAAGTGCCTTGCCAGTCCAACTTGCATTGAACTGTTCAAAAAGTATTTGTTGATGAGCCAACTGCTGATGAAGGATGGTGATCCCCTTTGGCTGATCAAATACAATAAAAGTCTGATGCAACTGTACGATTCCAGATTCTTCTAAAGGATTCAATGCATCTGGAACACCCTGAATGGAAGCATGGCTTTTTGCTTCTCCGAATTCCAGGGTCTGGTCTACAGAGGATGCAGTTGTAGATCCAGGCTCAAAGAAATCTTTCCAATCGCGCAGGTTGCTGGTGCTTTCAATTTTATGTGCCTGATGGCGATCAATAAATGATTTATAGAGTCCGCTTGATTTTGTTTCCTCCTGTTTTGAAGAGGTAAATGGTTTTGATACAGCCTCCATTTGCTGAATATTGGCATCAAGAGAAAAATCAAGTGCGGGTGCAACGCTGTATTGAGCAAGTGCATGTCGAATAGCAGACTTCACAAATGCATAAACGATTTTCTCGTCGTCGAATTTTATTTCCTGTTTGGTTGGATGCACGTTGATGTCTACATGTGCTGGATCAAGATCAATGAATATTGCAAAGAATGGAAAATTATTCGCCGGTAATAACTCTTCATAAGCACTGAACACCGCGTGATTGAGATATGCATTCTTTATAAAGCGGTTGTTCACAAACAAGTATTGATCGCCACGCGTTTTTTTTGCGGTTTCTGGTTTTCCAATAAATCCATGTATATCCAGGTAATCCGTTTTTTCTGCAACCTGAACCAACTTGGTTGTGTAACTGTTTCCCATCAACTGAATAATTCTTTGCTTCAGAGAACCTGCATCCAAATGAAACATTTCCTGCCCGTTACTGGTGAGGTTAAAATTGATTTCTGGAAATGATAAGGCCACATGGATGAATTCATCGGTGATGTGTTTCAATTCAACCGGATTGCTTTTCAAAAAATTTCTTCTTGCAGGAACATTGAAAAAAAGATTTTTCATGGCGATCGATGTACCATTCTCACAAACACATGGTTCCTGCCTTAGAGTTTTGCTGTTTTCAATTTCAATTTCTGTGCCAATTTCATCCTCCGCACGTTTTGTCTTCAAGATCACCTGGGCAACTGAAGCAATCGAAGCAAGGGCTTCACCACGGAATCCCATGGTTTTTATCTTATAGATATCGTCGATTGATTGGATCTTGGATGTTGCATGTCGCTCAAAAGCGTTTCTCGCATCAGTGTCAGACATTCCCTTTCCGTTATCAACGACTTGAATCAATGATTTTCCTGCATCCTGAATAATAAGATGAACATGGGTGGCACCGGCATCTACAGCATTCTCAAGCAATTCTTTTACAGCGCTGGAAGGGCGTTGTATAACTTCTCCTGCAGCAATTTGATTTGCTATATTAGGGGGCAATAAATGTATCAAATCAGGCATGAAACAAATTCCAATTCGATGATTGATTAGTTGTAACTTAAGCCTGCAAATGTAACAAAACCGAACGGTATGTTTTTGAGAAAATCAACCCTGGCTAGCCTGTTTTTACTCTGTGCAGCCATCAGTCAGGCGCAAGATGCCATGAAGTGGGCAGACAGTATTTTTAGAACCTTGAGTACAGATGAAAAAATTGCCCAACTGATCATGGTTCGACTATCTTCTATCGACACGAGAACCAGAATAGTAAGTTTTTACGATACCACTGTTGAACGTGACATCAAAAAATACAATATTGGTGGAATTTGTCTCTTTCAAGGAGGACCAGTCAAACAAGCCAACCTTGTCAACTATTTTCAATCCATTGCAAAAACACCCATCTTGATTGCAATCGATGGTGAAACAGGGTTGGGTATGAGGATGGACAGTGTCTACAATCTGCCAAAGATGATGATGCTCGGGGCACTCAGGGATTCATCAGTAGTGTATAGATATGGACAGTGGGTTGCGGAGCAATGTAAACTGTCAGGTATTCAGGTAAATTTTGCACCAGTTGCTGATGTAAACAACAATCCCAATAATCCAGTAATCAACGACCGTTCTTTTGGTGAAAATAAATACAAGGTTGCGTCTCTTGCCATCCAATATATGTTGGGCATGAAAAATGCTGGTATTATGGGAAGCGCAAAACATTTCCCAGGACATGGCGACGTGGATGTGGATTCACATTTGGCAGCACCCCTGATCAGCAAATCAAGAAATCAATTGGACAGTCTGGAGTTGTATCCATTTAGAAAACTCTTTGATGCAGGGATAGGCAGTGCGATGGTAGGACATTTATTTGTTCCTTCCATTGACACATCATCCAACCATGTTACCTCTATTTCTTCAAATGCTGTAACAGGTTTATTGAAAGGAGAAATGGGATTTAAAGGAATCACTTTTACGGATGCGTTGGAAATGAAAGGCGTTGCAGGTGCATTCCCAGATGGTGCAGCAGGCGTTGAATCCCTGATTGCAGGAAATGACATGCTTTGTCTTCCTGGAGAAGTGGAAAAAGTGATTACCAAGGTAAAACAGGCAATTGCAGATAAGAGAATCAGCTGGAAAGAGATTGACGAGCATGTGATGAAAGTGTTGGAGACAAAATACATCACTGGACTTGACAAATGGAAACCAGTGAATACTGATCAACTGGCAGAAAAATTAAATGAAAAGAGCAATGCACTGAAACAAGAAATTGCAGAGAAGACCATTACACTTGGAAAATATGAAGACAAGTCTGCCTTCCCCCTTCAAAAAAATACATCATCAACCTATGCACTGTTGGATATTGGGAAAAATCTAAATACCCAGTTTGCAGCTGAAATGAGAAAGGCATACAATGCGGATGTTTTCAATTTCGACAACAGTAAATTGGAAAAAGAAGCAGACAGCATTGCAGATGTTTTAAAAAGAAATTACACTACCGTTATCATTGCCATTCACGAACTGCCGAGATATACTGCCAATAATTTCAACATGAGCAATGCGGTAGTGAAACTGATTCAGGTTGTTTCAAGTGCTAAACCCACGAACCTGATCATATTTGGAAATCCATATGCAGCGAAAAGTTATTGTGATACCAAGAACATTGTATTGGCATATGATGATGATCCCATCACACATACGGTTGCTGCCAAAGTTCTCAAAGGTGAGTTGGGCACTGAAGGCCAGTTACCTGTTACTGTTTGTCCTTCTTTGCCTTATGGAGCAGGAGTTGAAATAAGAAACAATCCACCATTGGCATCCACTATAAATTTATTGAATGAACAAAAAATTGATTCTATTATCAACGATGCAATACAGCAAAAAGCAGCACCAGGCATGGTTTTGCTTGCAGTCAAGGATGGAAAGATCATCATGCAAAAAACCTATGGTTCGATGAGTTATTCAGGTAAGGATAAAATTTCGCAAGAATCTGTATACGACATGGCTTCTGTTACAAAAATTTGTGCCACCACACTGGCTGTGATGAAATTGTATGATGAAAAGAAAATATCACTGGAGAAAACTTTGGGAACATATTTACCATGGGTAAGAGGAAGCGACAAAGAAAATCTGTTGATAAAAGATATCCTATTGCATCAGGCTGGGCTAAAAGCATGGATTCCTTTTTATAAAGAAATATCGGACAGCGTCAGCATGAAAGCCTTACCAGGGTATTTCAGCAAAACCTCTGATGCTGTTTACGGTGTGAAAGTTGACGATTCCCTTTACATGAAAACAGCATGGAGGGATACCATGTACAAAAGAATTGTTACTTCTGGTGTTGATGCAAAGAAAACCTATGTGTACAGTGATAATGATTTTATTTTGCTGGGTGAAATTGTAAAGAGTGTTACAGGTTACACATTGGATGAATATGTTTGGAAATATTTTTATCGTCCGCTGGGTTTTAGAAGCACTGGATTTAACCCCACACGCTATATCAATAAAAATACCATCGCTCCTACAGAGCAAGATCCATATTTCAGAGAGAGATTGATCAGAGGCTTTGTACATGATCCAGGTGCTGCGATGTTTGGAGGTGTATCCGGACATGCAGGTTTGTTCAGCAATGCATATGAAATTGCCGTTTTGATGCAGATGGTATTGAACAAAGGTGTGATCAATGATAAAAGATTCATCAGTGGAGCGACGATTGATCTATTTACAAAGTATCACAGCGAAATAAGCAGAAGGGGATATGGTTATGACAAACCAGAAAAAGACAATGCAACCAGAAAAGTGCCCTATCCATCTCTGAGTGTTTCGGCGGATGCATTTGGACATACTGGATTTACCGGGACCTGCACTTGGGCAGATCCTCAAACAAATGTTGTCTTTGTATTACTTGCCAACAGGGTTCATCCTACTGCAAAAAATACATTCGGTGATTTAAATGTTAGAGGAAAAGTGATGGAGGAAGTGTTCATCCGGTAACCGTTGTCAGTTAACAGTTTACGGTTCAAAGGTTAAAGAAGATTCAGTTGTGTTCTAATAACAACTTTCGCTGCTACCCAGGCTTTGTGATAATTTGGTATCCTGATGCGGTGTTCAAGAATTTTTTGGGGTTGAACAGCTTTGATTTTCTTGAAGAGACTCAAATAATATTTATAAGCGAGGTACACACCAAATCTCGCATTTAGCGGTAGTTGGACGATTCCTTCATATGCTTTGTCAAAATCATGTTGAATATCGTCTTCAATTTCTTTTTTCATTTCATGGGAAAAATCATTGAAATCCACGCCAGGAAAATAAACCCGGTTCAATTGCTGATAATCAGCTTTTACATCGCGTAGAAAATTCACTTTCTGAAATGCAGCACCGAGTGCCTGAGCACTTGGTTTCAATTGTTCATATTGTTGCTTATTGCCATTGCAAAAAACATACAAGCACATCAAACCAACTACTTCTGCACTTCCATATATATATGAAGCATAGCCTTCAGAGTCATAATTTGATTTATTCAAATCAAATTCCATGCTCTTGAAAAATGCTTCAACCAGGTGCAAATCGATATTATATCTGTTGACTGTTATTTGAAAGCTATTAAGAATTGGATTTAAACTGATGTTGTCTTTAATAGCATCATAGGTCTGCTTTTTGAAATCTGCCAACAAATGTGCTTTGTCATATTGATGAAAAGTATCAACAATCTCATCCGCAAACCTTACAAAACCATATATGTCATAAATAGGTCTTCGTATTTCCTTATGCAATAGCTTTATTGCACTGCTGAAAGAAGTGCTGTATCTGGCAGTTGTGATTTTACTGCACTCATGTGAAACGCTATGGAACAAGTCGATCATAGAGGAGCTATCTAATGAAGATAAATCATTTAAATGAATTTGTTTTTGCTTTTGGTTATGAGATTCAATTGATAAATTTTATAGATCATTTTTTCTGATACTCCTTATCAATAAGTTTCGCAACCACTTCCCCACTGATCAAACTGGGTGGCACTCCCGGTCCGGGCACTGTTAATTGACCTGTATAATATAGGTTATTAACCTTTTTACTTTTACAAGATGGTCTCAAAATTGCAGTTTGCAGCAATGTGCTTGCAAGTCCATATGCATTTCCCTTGAAAGCATTGTAGTCTTGAATAAACTCTTTGGTACAATATGTTTTTTTGAAGACAAGATGTTCTTTGATATCGTATCCGGTTTTTTCCTTAAAGCGGACACATATCATATTTAAGTATTTTTCTCTCAAAGCTTCATCATCGCCATCTAATCCAGCTGCAATCGGTATTAAAAAAAACAAATTATCACAACCTTCAGGTGCATGAGTGGTATCAGTGATTGAAGTCGAGCTTAAATAAAACAAAGGTGTGTCTGGCCATTTTGGATCAGTGTAAATATCTTTTCCGTGTTGATCAAATGGAACATCAAAGAATAGCGTATGGTGCAAGATGCCTTCTACTTTTTTATTAACACCAAGATAATAAATCAGCGATCCGGGCGCCATCAACCTTGAATCCCAATATTTTTTTGAATAAGACTGATATGTTTTATCCAACAATGAAGATTCAATAAAATGATAATCAGCTGCACCAACTACTACATCTGCATGAAACTTTTTTCCATCATCACTTAAAACCTGTGAAGCATTGGCATTGATGACATCTATTTTACAAACATTGGTGTTGAAATGAAATGTTACACCCATTTCCTTTGCCAATCGATACATACCTTGAACAACCTGATGCATACCTCCTTCTGGGTACCAAGTACCTAACTTGATATCGGCATAATTCATCAAACTATAGAGCGCTGGAGTGTTTTCAGGAAGGGCTCCTAAAAACAAAACAGGAAACTCCATCAACTGTCTGATCTTTGGGTGTTTGAAAAACTTTGCAATATGCGATTTGATGTTGTTGAATACATCCAACCTGAAAATCCCCTTCATTAAATCAATGTCAATGAATTCTGTCCAGGAAAGACTTGGCTTGTAAACCAGCTTATTCACTCCTACTTTGTACTTGTATGCAGCCTCTTCCATGAATTTGTCCAACTGCTCACCAGCACCAGGCTCCAGTTCATCGAAAAGATTTTTTAATTGCTCGTAATCTGATGGAATGTCCATGAATCCATCATCCCAATAAATTCTGTAAGAGGGTGATAATCTTTTTAATGTGTAATAATCAGTAACATTTTTACCAAAGGAGTTGAAATACCGTTCAAAAACATCGGGCATCCAATACCAACTCGGACCCATATCGAAAGAGAATCCTTCTTCAGAAAAAAATCTGCTGCGGCCTCCGGGTTGATCATGTTTTTCTAGAACATGTACTTCCCAACCAGCTTGGGCAAGAAAAGTTGCAGAGGAAAGTCCGGCGTAACCGCTTCCTATTACTATAGCTTTTTTGGACACAGTGGAAAGGTAAATTAAAACTTACTGATTTCTTCTTTCAACAATCTTCTGGCAAAGTGGATTCTGCTTTTAATGGTACCCAAGGGTTCATTCAACATTACAGCGATCTCGTGGTATTTATACCCTTCGAAATAGAGCATGAATGGTTGCTTGAACAAAGCAGGTAAATTGTAAACTGCCTTTTCAATATCTTTTATTCTCATGCTGGTCTCTGCAGAATTCGGAACGGCAGATTGATTGTGGTCCAACAAGAACTCATTCGGTGTATTGTCGAAGATGGTATTTTGTTTTGCTTTTCTGCGGTAATTGTTGATGAAGATGTTACGCATGATGGTATACATCCATGCTTTGATGTTTGTACCAACATTGTATTTATCCTTGTTCGAGATAGCCCTGAACATGGTCTCTTGCAAAAGGTCTTTTGCAGATTCCTGATCCTTTGTCAATGTAATTGCAAAAGGGCGCAGATACTCTGAATTTTGTACCAGCATCATGTTGAATTCCTGCGTAGACATGTTTGTTTAATTTTATTGATGTAAAGTTAAACATAATAAGTCCGGACAAACTAATTTTTGTTTAATTATTTTTAAAAATAATTAAACAGATCATAAGTGATTGATTTCTAATTACTTGAAAGGGAAAGTTGGTTCACGAAGTCGATGACTTCCTGCAATGAACGCTTGAATTTGACCTGTGGGGGGATCTTGGATTCATACATTGCAGCAACGGGACCAGAGATAACAAATGGAACAGTGCCGAATTTTTGAACTGCCTGTGTCATGAACCTTTCGAAGTTAAATTGTCGTGAGGCGGTGGTCATGTGTGTGTAGATGAAGTCGGGCTGTTTGTATTTAACAACATACGCGACATCAACCAAAGGAACACTTGCTCCGAGGTAGTAAACATCAATGCCTCTGTTCTTTAACAGGTATTGAATAAAGAGAAGTCCCAACTCATGATATTCTCCATCAGGCATGAAGAGGAGAACACTTTTATTTGATTTGAAAATAGGTTTTACAGATTCGGTTCCAACAATAAGTTTATGACGGATGATATTGGAAACCAGGTGTTCTTGTGCTGGGTTGATATGCCCTGTAACCCACAACAGGCCTATTCTTTCCATGAATGGGAAGATATACTGATGGATTACTTTTTCAATTCCTTTTGCTTCAATTCTTTCACGCAACAATTGCTCAAACCCATTCAGTTCAATATCTACCATGTATTGTATCATGGTATTTACAATTTGTTCCTGTTGGGCATCTGGATTATTAATGCTCAGAATTTTCTCGTTGATCTCCTGATCAGACATTCTATCGATGTGAGAGATTTTGAACCCGTTTTTATTGAGCAGGGAGATGTTGAGAATTTTCTTCAGTTCATCATTGCTGTAGTAGCGAATGTTGGTGTCTGTTCTTTGGGGCTTCAGAAAACGATAACGCTGTTCCCAAATACGTATCGTATGGGCTTTAATGCCGGTAAGATTTTCGAGGTCTTTGATGGTAAAAGCGTTCATCAAAGACTATAACACCAGTTTAGAGGAATTGTTTAGCCTGGTTCAGGCTTTGAGGAGGTTTTTCTTTTCAAATTTGGCGGTAAGTACAAAACCCAGGCTTTCAATGCGGACTTCCACCATGTTATTGCCCATTACCTTGAGCACCCTGCCGGTTGCACCGACCATAACCCCTGCATTGACAACTACTTCGTCGGCCGGTTTGACTTCCAGGTTTTTAACCTCCACGTCTTCATAATCTTTCAGAAATTTCTTGATTTCAATGATTTCTTCATCTTTTACAACGGCAGGCTTCCCATTCCAGTATACATAGTTTAAGACACCATCGACGTAACGTACTTCTGTCCGGTCTTTTTCTTCAACCCGAACAAAAACATAGCTTTTAAAAAGTGGCTCTTCGATCGTTTTCATCCGATCGCTCCATTTTCTTTTCACCCGGTTTAAAGGACAATAAGATTCAATGCCTTTCTGTTGAAGGGCCTTGTCGACCTTTTTCTCCCAACGAGGTTTTGTATAAAGCGCGAACCACTTTTTTTTGCTGTCAGTCATATTATTGCAGATTCAGGGGAATATCCCTCTTTAACTTTTCATCACGGTTTGCCATTTCCCAAGCTGTATAAAATACCAGCTGTGCTCTTTTTGAAAGCAAGGGATAATAAATTTTATCGGGAGTATCTGTTGGTTTGTGGTAATCAGAGAGAAGCATGCCATCGTAATAGAAAATGATAGGCACTCCTTTGTTTGCAAAATTGAAGTGGTCGCTTCTGTAATAAATTCTATTTGGATCTTTAGGATCATTGAATTTATAATCAAGCATTAGGCTGGTAAACTTATTGTTTACACCTTCACTGATTGGTTTGAGATCAGAACTCAGCTTATCATCTCCTACAACGTATACATAATTCAATGTATCTCCTGTTTTTCTCTCAGTATCAACCCTTCCGATCATATCGATGTTTAGGTCTGCTGTTGCTTTGTCAAGAGGAATGGTTGGGTGTTCAGAAAAATATTCTGACCCCCACAATCCTTTCTCCTCACCACTTACGGTCATGAAAAGAATATTTCTTCTAGGACCTTTCCCGTCTGCTTTTGCTTTTGCAAATGCCTCCGCTATTTCCAATACGCCCACAGTTCCTGATCCATCATCATCTGCACCATAATATATTACGTTTCCACGCTTACCCAAATGATCATAATGTGCTGTTACAATCAACCATTCATCTGATTTATCAGATCCTGGCAAAATACCCATCACATTTGAACTAGAAACTTCCATGGTCTTTTTCTCAAATACCAGTTTCACATTGGCTTTCATCACTTGAGCAGGCAATGATTTTGATTTACCTGCTTCTTTCAATTGAGAAAACGCATCGCCAAGAACAGATGTTGCAACCTGCTCAGAGATAAAATATGAGTTAGGATAAATTTCAGATTTATAGAGATCAACATGCATGGTTGCTTCGGTTGGAGCTTTGCGGGGAAACCCATTGGCAACAATCAATACTGCTGCAGCACCCTTGCTTTTAGCTGTTTGAATTTTTCCATACCAGCTGGAGGGAGACCTGAAACCATTTGCAGAAGGTTTATATCCACTCGGAGCACCATCCAATACAAATACAAGTTTTCCAGTTACATTCTGTCCTGCATAATCATTCACATCTTTGTCAACAATTCCATGTCCTACAAAAACCACTTCAGAAAAATAATGGGTCGCGGTGTTGTTCCAATTGGCAATGGGGCTGAAATCATTGTACAGTGTGAATGATTTTCCGTTAACAGTCACAGATGAATTGCCCACTTCATCTTTGTAAACAGGATAAGATTGCTGATAACTTCCGTTATTACCAGGAAGAAGTCCCAATGACTTAAAATGATTTTCTATATAAGCTGCTGCTTTGCGTTGCCCTTCAGATGCGGTTTCACGACCCTCCATTTCAGCGCCTGCAACAATATACAAGTGCTTGCTCAAATCTTCTGGAGTAATGCTGGCTGCATATTTTTTTGGGTCTGCAACTGCAGTTTTCTTTTTCTGAGCTGACAATGAGATTGAAAAAGAAAATAAGATCAACAATGAAAAAATTCTCAACATGTTTTTACAATTTAATTTTTTGAACCCTGTTTAGATGCCTTCCGCCTTCGAATTCGGTCGACAAAAATAGATCTACCATATTTAAAGCAAGTTCTGTACCAACAAACCTTGCAGGAATACAAATGATGTTTGCATCATTGTGTTGTCTTGCCAATTTTGCAATCTCTGTTTCCCAACAAATAGCAGCACGAACACCTTGGTGTTTGTTTGCGGTGATGGCGACACCATTTGCAGAGCCGCAAATTAAAATACCCATCCATGCATCAGACTTTTCTACTGCATTGGCAACTGCATGTGCATAATCTGGATAATCACAAGATGCTTCGGAGAAAGTACCATGGTCTTTTACTTCGTATCCGTTTTTTTGAAGATGATCGATGACAGCGGATTTATAGCCAAAACCTGCATGATCAGATCCTATTGCGATAATTTTTTTCATACGTCTGATTGATTTATTCCCACTCTTCGTCTTGCTTTTTCTTCACGCGTGCAGCGATGACGATACTGATTTCATATAGAAGCACCAATGGAACCACCACAATCAATTGAGAGCCCCAATCTGGCGAAGGTGTGATAACAGCGGCTAATACAAGCAATACCACGTAGGCATACTTGCGGTAATTTCTAAGAAACTGAGGAGTGATGATTCCCAATTTAGACAATAGCCATGTTGCCATGGGCAGTTCGAATGCAATACCTGCACCGAGGGTAATATCGATCAATGTATCCAGATAATCAGAAAGGGTTGGACGGTAATCAATGACTCCCATTGCACCAATGGTATAATTGGCGAGGAAGTTAAATGTAAAAGGTGCAAGCATGAAATATCCAAAAGCAGCACCCATGAAGAAGAAGAAACTCACCCAGAAAATGATTCCGCGGGTATATTTGAGTTCAGTGGGTTTCAGCGCAGGACGAACAAATTTCCAGATTTCATAAAATACAAAAGGGATGGCAACCAACAAGCCTCCAACCACTGCAATGGTGATGCTGGACATAAAGGTTCCACTGATGGATGTAACCTGGAGGTTTAATTTCATGGGTGGCATACAGAGTGAATCACCCATGCCCAGAAAATGACTGAGGTTGCACAACACCCTGTATGATATGAAATCATTTCGGGTTGGACCCATGATCACAATGTCAAAAAGCTCGTCGATGTATATGAAAAAAAGAATGGCTGATATTAAAATCGCCAAAACTGAACGAACGATATGCCAGCGCAAAACTTCAAGATGATCAATAAACGTCATCTCTGATTCCTCTCCGCTACCTGATCTGAGTCGCCTTAAAAAAGTCTTGTTCTCCTCCACGAATCGTTTTTTGGAAACGCTAAGTTAAGGAAATGAGCAGAGGGAAATGATAAGTCATTCCTAAATTTAAGAGACGTTTTTTGGTATCAGCAGCCGTCGATATACAGGGCATTTACCGCCCAGTTTCCCTCTTGATTGTTTAGAGAAACTTTCCAGCTTCCCTGCTGCAGCTCGCAATGACAGGGATGGGTGTATCCCAACCGGTATTCTCCATTGATATCCATTTTATCGTGGAATATTTCTCTGCCCTTAAATTCAATTTTACAATGACTGATGGAAGAACGATTGCTGTTATGATTGGCCATCAAATAGTTAAATTCCGGTTCAGAGAGATTTTCAAATTCGTTGAAGTGAAGATGTTTTTTTGAATAAGGCAATACAGTACTTTGTTTATTTCTGAATACATCCTCCAACAACTGATGCACCATTTTATCCAGTTCGCTCCATGTTGAATCTGATGTTACCCGATCGTACATGAAACAGAAATGCAATCCCTTGGGATGAGGTGGAAGTTCCTTATACAAAAACTCGTTGGCAATGTAATCATATTGCTCACGAAGGTTAGCAGGTGTTTGGTTGAATACAATATGAATTTGGTGTTGATCCAGCAATTTGATCCAGTTATTCAAAGTGTTTGAGATTTCTTCTTCTGACAACATGCAGGATGGAATGATCGGTTCTTTTAGATTGATTTTCTCTTTAATAATCATGGTTTGAATCATGGTTGATTGTTTTCTTAAAATTCAACATCACCATCATGATGGAAAAGTCAAAATCAACCTCATGGACTCAGATATTTCACAGCAGCATTGGATTCTTTAACAGATATGAGATAGCTTTACATCTCATGATCGGGTTGAAAACCACCATAAAAAACTTGTTAATTGCCCCATTTATTTTGTTGATACATGTGTATCGTCTGGTGATTTCACCGTGGTTAGGGCCCAAATGCAGGTACACTCCTACTTGCTCGCAATATGCGATAGATGCATTAAGAAAATATGGAATGATAAAGGGCCTATGGAAGGCCCTTCAAAGAATTTCAAGATGTCACCCTTGGGGTGGCAGCGGTTATGATCCGGCTTAGAAACGTTCTGCAACTTTATTCCAGTTCACAACAGACCAGAATGCAGATAGATAATCAGCACGACGATTTTGATATTTAAGATAGTAAGCATGTTCCCAAACATCCACTCCCAAGATTGGCTTGCCTTTTACTTCAGCAACATCCATTAATGGATTGTCTTGGTTTGGCGTTGATGAAATTTCCAATTTCCCGTCTTTTACCAACAACCATGCCCAACCACTTCCGAATCTTGTCATGCCTGCATTGCTGAATTTTTCTTTGAATGCATCGAAAGAACCAAATGCAGCATCGATGGCAGCTGCAAGGGCACCTTCAGGTTTTCCACCTGCATGGGGAGCAAGGCTTTCCCAGAAGAAAGTGTGGTTCCAATGACCTCCACCGTTGTTTCGAACTGCTGGTGAAATGCTTCCTGCATTCGCAACCAATTCTTCCAAAGATTTGCTCTCATGTGGAGTACCAGCAATGGCCTTGTTTAAATTGTCGACATAGGCCTGATGATGTTTGCCATGGTGGATTTGCATGGTCGTTGTATCGATATGTGGTTCCAATGCATCATGTGCATAGGGTAAAGCAGGTAATGTAAATGGCATATGATTGTTTTTTGCAAAGATAAAAATCAGAAACGCTTTTTCCTAAAAAAGGCTTTCATCAATTCTGCAGCTTCATCACACAAGAGGCCGGTTAAAATCTGCGTTTTGACATGAAATGGATTTTTTTCACCTGTATAACACTGATGTCCGTTTTTTATATCAGGCGCACCCCATACAATTCGTCCAATTTTACTCCAATGGATGGCGCCTGCACACATCAAACAGGGTTCTACAGTAATATACAATGTTGCATCCGGTAAATATTTTGATCCCATTGTATTAAAAGCGGAAGTAAGCGCAATGATTTCAGCATGGGCGGTTGGATCATTGAGTTTCTCGACCATATTATATCCTCTTGCAATAATTTTTCCATGTTGAACAACGACTGCACCAACAGGCACTTCATCTTCATCAAATGCTTTTTCTGCTTCTTTGAGTGCCATTTTCATGAAATATTCATCCGTCATTGCTGGTGATTTTGTTCGAGTATAGATGATAATTTTTCAAGAGCAACTTTCATCGCATCCCATATTACATTGTATTCTGAAATGGATGCATGGGCATAAACAAAAAATACATCCAGCAACATATTGCTTTCCATGAGCTGTTGCTGCAAGGGTAACTTTTGTTGTCTGAATGCTTCACGCATTCTTCTTTTTAATAAATTTCTATCGACTGCTTTTCGAAAATATTTTGCTCCAACAGAGACGCCCATTTTAAGCGGGAATAGATCAGCATCAGAATTTTTCATTTCATGAAAATGATGATAGATGATGAGTGGCGCTGTTTTAAACTTTTGACCGTGCTCAAAAAGGTTTCGAATCACCTTCAGGCTTTTGAGCCTTTCATTTTTGGATAAAGTATACCTGCTGGTCATTGCTTAACAAAAATAGCCCCAGAAAAGATCCGGAGCTATTATGATTTGATAAATATGCTTAGGCTTTCTATTTCAGTCTGCTCTCGTCGGAGACACTGAGTTTTTTACGGCCTTTTTTTCTTCTGCTTGACAATACAGCACGGCCGTTGGCACTTTCCATGCGCTTGCGAAAACCATGTACTGTTTTTCTACGTCTACGATGTGGTTGAAATGTACGTTTCATAATTTTTTCTTTTTCCTTTTTTTGAAACAATAGATCGGGAGAAGCGATCGATGCTGTTCAATGGGTCCACGGGTCACCACACCCGTGGATTTGTGAAAGGACGGCAAAGGTAGCGGTTTTGGGATAAATGGGCAAGCATTCAGCGGAAATTAGAGGAAAGCCTTCTCTGCAGGCAGTTCTTTGCCCCAAAAAACACCTGCGGCATGCCTGAAATGATCGGTATCTCCGGTTGTAAAAAATTCCATTTTTGCTGATTTACTCAGGCGATTGGCCATTTCCGGGTGTCTTTTGAGATAAAAAACAAGGCTCTCTGCAACAATTTCGCCCTGGGAAATAATTTGAACGGCAGGATTAACATGACGTTTTATGACAGGAAGCAGCAATGGGTAATGTGTGCATCCAAGTAAAATGGTATCTATCCCAGCACATTGATCCAACAAATTATCAAGACATTCTTTTACCGGTTGATCTGCCTTGGATGTTTGATAATCGCCTGATTCAACCAATTCTACCCAATCAGGACATGCCTGTTGATAGATGGTTACATCTGGAAATGATTTCTGAATTTCAATTACATAGGAACCTGATTCAATTGTACCCTTGGTGCCAAGTATCCCAATATGATTGGTCTCTGTATAGTCGCCAATTACTTCTGTGGTTGGACGAATGACACCCAGTACACGTTTGGAAGGATCCATCGAAGGGAGATCTTTTTGCTGAATATTTCTGAGTGCTTTGGCCGAGGCAGTATTGCAGGCAAGGATCACAAGTGGACATCCCTTATCAAACAACCATTTTACAGCTTCGAGTGTATACTGGTAAACAGTTTCAAAATCGCGTGGACCATAGGGTGCACGGGCATTATCTCCCAAATAAATAAAATCATATTCAGGCAAACGGTTGACAATTTCTTTCAAAACAGTGAGTCCGCCTAAACCCGAATCGAAAACTCCTATGGGTGCTTGAACTGACATGATAAAAAAAGACCGAAACAATTGTTTCGGTCGAAGTTATTTATTTAGCGGGGGGCTTCGGTGAGCCGGCCTCTATTTTTTTCTTGACCAGAGGTAGCAGATCATCTGCATCTGGAGAAACAATCAGTGCTTCTTTTCTAAAAATATAACTGAACCCGTTTGCTTTTGCAACATCACTGATGAGCTGATTTGCTTTTTGAGCAACTGGCGCCATCAATTCTTCTTGCTTTTGCTGCATTTGTTGCTGATAGCTTTGCTCATATCCTTGCAATTCTACCAATAGCTTTTTCATTTTTTCTCTGTTGGCAGTTCTAATGGCAGGAGACCATTTAGTTGAATCTGCTTTGAAGATGCTATCCTGACGGTTCAATTCTTTCAACGTTTCTGCATAGTTAATTTGCAGTGCACTATCAAACTGAGTCATTTCAGACATTGCTTTTTTATACTCCGGCATCAGTTGAACAACTTCATCCACGCTGATAAATCCATGTTTGTTTTGGGCATTGAGCATTGGATTGAATGACATCATTGCAATCATCACCATGCCCAGGAATAAAAACTTTTTCATTATTTCTTGTTTGTTTAAGTGTTGCGAAAATAGGGTTTTTTTATTTGCTGGTTAACTCTTTTAACACATCATCGCTGCGGTCCAATTTTGGATCTGCAAAAATTACGGTAATTCCTTCACTTTTATCCAAGATCAAATCGTACTGTCTTGCTACAGCAAGCTTTTGAACAGCATTGTATACCTTGTCTTGAATCGGCTTCACCAATTCCTGTCTTTTTTTGAAGAGGTCGCCTTCAAATCCAAATCTTCTCTTTTGAAGGTCTCTTACTTCTTTCTCTTTGTTGAATAAATCATCTTCTCTTTTTTTCAACAACTCTTCACTCAACATTACTTTTTCAGCTTCATAATTTCTGTACATCTGATCCAACAATGCTTGTTTATCATCAATTTCTTTTTGCCATTGCAAACTGAAGGCGTCTAGTTTTTTTTGTGCATCGCTGTATTCGGATAATTTGCTGAGGATATATCTTGTATCGATGATTGCATAGCGTTGGGCATAAGAAGAAGCCGTCAACACGAAAATTGCAATTAGTAAGATGGTGATTTTTTTCATGAAATATTTTTTAGATGTTATTCAGGTTCATATCCTAACATGAATGTAAATCTGCTCGCATCTCTCATTCTTCCATTTGGTGTGAATCGATCCAATCCAATACCATAATCAAATCCTAACAATCCAAACATTGGAAGGAAAAATCTTACACCAACGCCTACTGCACGTCTCAACCTAAATGGATTCCATTCTTTAAAACTATACCATCCATTGGCCGCTTCATAAAATGCGAGTCCATAGATTGTACTACTAGGATTTGTAACGAATGGATATCGCATTTCAAGAGAGTACTTATTGAAGATGGTAAAGAACCTGCTGGCACTTGATTTATCTGGATTGATGGTTGGATCTGAATTATCATACACTGGATATCCTCTATGTGCAATCAAATCATATCCAAGCACACCGAAGTTGTTGGTGATACCTGCATCACCCACTTGGAATCTTTCGAATGGTGAGATTGGTACTTTGTTGTTATATCGACCAATGAATCCGTATTTAGCAGCCATGCGCAAAACAAATTGTCTGCTTTTGTCTTCACCTGCTGGCTTGCCAATGGGCACAAACCATTCTGCATTGAATTTCCATTTGTGGTATTCCACCAATTTGAAAATATCTTTTTGATTGATTCCTTGGATATAAGACCATGGTGGTGTGAATGCGGCACTTGCCAGGAAGTTTGAACCACTTCTTGGAAAGATGGGTTGATCGATTGATGAGCGCTGCAAAGCGAACTTCAAGTTGAAGTTATTGGATACCCCTGTTGAGAAAGAAGGGAAGATGGCATAATTTTTTGCACGGTACTGAATATAGTTCAATGAAGTAACCAATGAAAAGAAATCATCCGGCCATTTCAACATTTTACCAAATGCAATGGTTGCACCTGCAGTACTCAAATAAGAAGAATCAACAAATGTTCTGTCGTATCTGCCCGTGTATGGATTGTACGCGTTGGTGAATTTTGTATTGAACACATTGAATGTGAAAGAATTTCTTTTCTTTCCACCAAACCATGGTTCTGTGAATGAGAAGTTTACAGATCGGAAATATTTACCATTTGATTGATACCTGATGCTTAGCTTCTGGCCATCCCCTGTTGGCAATGGATCCCAAGCTGTTTTCTTCCAAATATTTTTAATGGAGAAATTGTTGAATGTTACACCCAATGTTCCGGTCAATCCAATATTACCACCCCAACCTGCACTCAGTTCAAGTTGATCAGAAGATTTTTCCTGAACACTGTAGTTGATATCCACCGTTCCATCTTCCTGATTTGGCACTGGATTCATACCAAGTTTTTCCTGATCAAAATATCCAAGGTTGATGATCTCACGTTGAGAACGAATAAGATCCTGACGACTGAATTTTTCACCAGGCACGGTTCTAAGTTCCCTTCTTATTACGTGCTCCTTGGTTTTATCGTTTCCTGATATATTGACATTTTTAATGGTGGCCTGCGGACCTTCCGTTATTCTCAGCTCATGATCAATGGTGTCATTGTAAACAGAAGTTTCAACAGGGTTTACACTGAAAAATAAATACCCATAATCCATGTACATGGAACTTACATCACCTCCCTCTGGAGACAATTGTTTACCAAGTTTTTTATTGAGCACATCTAGGTTGTAGGTATCTCCTTTTTTAATTCCCAAGACCATATTCAGAACGCTGTCGGGATATTTTGTATTTCCCTTCCAGGTCATGTTTCCGAAATAGTATTTACTTCCCTCATCCACTTTTATGGAAATATTCAATCGGCCTTTCTTGTCGTAGTATTGTGTATCACTCACAATCATGGCATCTCTGTAACCAAGGGAATTGTAATACTGAAGAACTTTTTCTTTGTCTTCCAGGTATTTTTTCTCATCGAATTTTGCAGATGAGAATAGTTTGAAGCGGAACCATGGATCAATGAAATCGCGGATATGTGAAAGTTTCAGAAATCCCCAATTTTTGATAAACTCTTTCGCGCTGTATGGCTTGACCAATCCATACGGACTCATTGCGCTGTCTGCATGGAGGGTAATGCGCGTCATTTCTTTTGTGCCTTTAAGCTTCCGCTTTAAGGCAGGGATGGCTGCAGCTTCGTTGCCAAAAAAGAATACTTCTGAAATGCGCACCTTGATACCTTTGACAATATTGAATGTGAGAACAGTTTTTTCAGGACTGTAAGTATCGGGTTTTTCTTCAACTTCTACAGCTGCACCTTTGAATCCTTTTTCAGTATAATACTTGATGATATTTTCTTTGGCAGATAATTTCATGTTGTCTGTCACTACCCTGCTTTTTACCAATCCAACTTTGTCTTTCAGTTCATCCGCTTCAGTTTTTCTTATGCCTTTGAACTTGAAGTCGGCCAGCATCGGGCGTTCCACAGCATCGATTTCTACCCAGATATTGTTCTCTTCTAATTTTGTGATCCAGATGTTGATGTTGGTGAACATGTTCTGCGACCAAAGCTTATTAATGGCTTTCGCAAAATTGTCGCCTCCAGGAAGTGTCACTTCATCTCCGACTGCCAATCCGGATACTGAAATCACGATGGCAGGATCAAATGCTTTGTTGCCTTTTACGGCAATGTCTGCTATGATATATTTTCTTGGATATTTTGCATTGAAAATCGACATCAATGCAGGGTCCACCGAAGCTGGTGGTATCGTATCGTTTTGGGCTGATACACTGTTCGAAAACATGAGTAATCCCATTATAATGAACAGCATACAGTTCCTCATCATCAAAATCATGGTTTGGGTGGGCAAAATAACGGGTTTTTGTCTAAATCTTTGTTAAACCGGCCTGTAATTGACTGCTTGTCTTTCCAAACCTTCTTTCTCTTTTCTGATAATCTAAAATGGCCTCATATAAATTTTCCTTCCTGAAGTCGGGCCATCGTGTTTCTGTGAAGTATAGTTCAGCGTAAGCCAATTGATAAAGCAAGAAGTTGCTGATACGGTATTCACCACTGGTTCTAATCATGAGTTCTGGGTCAGGAAACGCACTGGTGGTAAGGTATTGCTGCAAAGTGTCTTGGTTGATGGTTGCAGGATCCAACAGGTTTTCCTTTACATCCATGGCAATTTGTTTCACTGCATGAACAAGCTCCCACCTGGAACTGTAGCTAAGTGCCATGATGAGGTTTAGCCCTGTATTTTCAGCAGTCATGTCAATAGCCTCCTGTAAAGCCAACCTGGCGTTGGGTGGCAACATTGAGAGAGCGCCAATGGCGTGCATTTTAATGTTGTTTTTATTGAGGATGGGAACTTCTTTTCGAAGTGTTTCCACCAACAATTCCATCAGGCCGGTGACCTCCTTCTGAGGTCTATCCCAGTTTTCAGTTGAGAAGGCATAGAGCGTGAGGTATTTTACGCCAATTTCTGCGCATCCCTCAACAATATCCCGCACACTTTCCACTCCCCTGAAATGTCCAAAAAGTCGATCTTGACCATGTTCCTGTGCCCAGCGTCCGTTTCCATCCATGATGATGGCGATGTGCTGTGGAAGACGCTCCAGATCAATATTTTGCTTGAGAGACATGCTGCAAAGTTAGTGTATTTAAAGGGATCCTAACGGGGGTCTGCACACTTGTACGAGGAGATGGAAAATGTTAAAGTTAGCTGTGCGAGTACATAATGATCTTTCTGCTGACTGAATCCGCGTTGATCTCCATCCAATTTAATTTGCCCGATGGAACGATCCTGTAATTTTTTTGCAATATCGAGTCCGTTTGCATTGATATAACTGGGCAGATAAACCGCGCTGACATCATCCAAATAATCTGTGTTGGTATATCTGTAAACCACCTCAAGCCCTAGATTGAGATTTTTTACAAGATTGTATTTAATGCCCATTCCAAATGGGAAGCAATAGGCCTGATCACTATAAAAACTATTGTCTTGACCTTGCCCCTCTGTACCAAGTGGCCTTAGTTTGTATTTAATTCCTTCATAATAAGTAAAGGGATTGTGTTTGATGATCCCAACACCCAATGTCACATAAGGAGTAAACCTATGTTCCGGGTCACCCGGGATGTATTTGAAGAAATTAAAATCACCCTGAACAGAAACTTCCCAAATTTTATTTTGAAAATCGAGGTTGCGAATTTTTTGAAAAGGAAACTTGACTGGATTCACCATGGAATCTGCATAACCAATCTTAGCAGAGTGGCCTGCCACCCTCACAGCAACATAAGGTCCAAACTGTTTTTTTGCAATTACTCCATACGTGAGTTGCGGATTTCTGAGTCCAACGTTGTTGTTCAGATCACCAAAATAATGTGCACTTCCAATGGCGATGCCCACTTCACCTTCCTGCACGATGGCTTGCGGTTGAGCAAGGGCATTGTTGGAAATCAATAAAACAACAAAAAAATGAAGCAGGAATTTTTTCATGTTGTTGTAAAAATAAGGACTTGAAAGTGAGGAGATTTTATAATGGGGTTAAAATAGTTGTAAAAAATCAGCGGTTTCTTGTATCAAAACCCCAGGTTAATTTTTCTCTCAGTGTTTTCAGGAAGATGTTTTCATTTAATCGGATCAGGTTGAAAGTAAAGTCTTCTTTTTTGATGGAGAGTTGAACCGATTTGTCAACAATCTCTTTTCGTGCATCCAATGTGCAAATAAAATCTTCAGTTCTTCCTTCCACTTGAAATGACAGGACATGATGATTTGGAACTACAATGGGACGGATATTCAAATTATGGGGTGCAATTGGGGTCAGTACGAAACTGTTGCTTTCAGGAAAAACAACCGGACCGTTACAGCTAAGCGAATAGCCAGTTGAACCAGTTGGTGTTGAAACAATCAATCCATCAGACCAAAATGTATTTAGAAATTCTCCATTTAAATAAGTGTGGATTTTGATCATGGGAGAAAATTCTCTTTTGTGAATGGTAAATTCATTCAACGCAAATGGATCTCTGCCAAAAAGTGGAACACTGGCATCAAGGTGAACCAGACTTCTTTTATCCAATACATATGTATTGTTTTTGAGCGCATCAACTGCTTCCTGTAAATCTTCTTTTCTGAGACTCGCCAGGAATCCCAGTCTTCCGTAATTAATACCCAATACTGGAATCTGTTTATCTCTGACCAAACAAACTGTATCAAGCAGGGTTCCATCTCCACCAAGAGAAATGACTGCATCAAATGATGCATCCAACTCGCTTTCGTGAAGAAATGTTTTTTGGGATTTGAAATTTTCCAAAGGCAGCTGAGCATATACAACAGCATCTATACCAGCAAGTTTCAAGGCATCACATAACTGTGTTAAATCCTGTGGAGCCAATACGGCACCCTCTCTGCTATATACTGCCACTTTCATACATCGAAGATAGGAATGATGGTTGAGATTGAAAGATCAGACGTTAATACCTTGTCTCATAATTATGAAAATACATACCCAGCTTATTAAACTGGTTATATGTGCATTCAATCCGCAACACAAAATCATAAATGCTCACAATATCAAATCCGGCACCAAATGAATACAACAACTTGTTGTTTAAGCTGGAAGCCATCAGATTGGTATTGTTATAAATGTATCCAACATCGCCGTGAAGCTTGATGTAAAATTTGAATGGAATGGTTTTATACGCCTTGGCATTAAAGCCTGATCGAACCTTCACAGAATATATTTCCCGACCAAGTGTTCCTTTGAGGGTTCCACCTGCGAGCCCATCTACTACATATCGTTCAAGTCCCCTGAGATAATGATCGCCATAGCCCAAAAGATATTGGTTGATATATGGTTGTTTGAATGGAACTTTGAGGTAAGCATCTGCCACGACTGAAAAAAAGTTCTTCTTTTTGAACTCATGAAATTTTCCGTAACGCACAGAAAGTTGGGATAGATCCATTTTACTATTGACACCTCTTCGTAAAAAATCTACAACAAACAGAGAGCCTTTTGTAGGGTATGGAAAATAATTCATTTTCAGGTGTTGAAAGGTATACTGCAACTCAGGATATGAGACTGCGTTGAGTCCGTTGCTGATATACTGTTTATTTAACCTGAACAATGTATCTGCAATCGAAATAGACTGCCAGCCAGTTCGCAGATAGTGTCTATTGACTGATCCTTTGCGATATGAAAATGTTGTTCCGATATACAGGTCTTTTCTCAAATATTGTGTTGGATCTCTGAAAAAAATCTGTTTGTTATCAAGGCTGTTGTAGAACACTTCCTTGTTCCATGTTTTGTTGATATCAATGGCCCATCCAATGCGGAGTTTTGGATCAGAAAAGGGATTATAATATTTGATGGCAAGTTTTCTGGAGAAGCCTTCCATCAACCAAATATTCAATTTATCATTTCTACCGGTTGTATTTTCTCCCATGAACTTGATACCGAAGTTCACACGCTTCAAACTGAATTTATAATCACTCGCCCATACTTGCAGGTTTCTGTCCATGGGTCTGAAATAGGGAGAAGGAAAATAATACCAACGTTCATCTACGTCAGCATGAATATCCAATGAATCATTTTGCCAGTTTGAAAAATACAGTTTGGCATTCACAAACAGCGAAGTATTCATCAAATTATCTCTGCTCTTATCCAAGCCAGACAATATTTCACCAATACTATATGATTGATTTGATTTTAGAATGATTTCTCTGGTAACCATGTACCGTTTGGTAATCTTATTGCCCTGAATAATAACATTGCGGATGGTAACATGTGCTTCATTCAAAATAGGAGCATTTTGAAAAATCTCTTCCTCTTCTTGGGCATTTACCAGAACAGAAAAGAAAAGAAACAAAGCGCAGAAAAAAGAAATTTTCATTTCCTTCATAAACGAAAGATAGCTAAAACGCCCGATTGTAGGATACATTTAGATGTTGAGATAATTCAACAGATGGTCAAGGTTGTTTTGCAAAGTGTTGTCAAATGTTTCCTCACCATAATAATATAAGACCGTGTATTCATGACGCTGGAAGGTTGCGATAAGATCAGAGATTTCTTCTTTGTTGACCCTGATGACAATCTGTAGCATACCAGTTACTGGATCTGCGATTGTATTCATTTGCATGATCATGCAATCATTTGATTCAACCAATCGGTTGAGTTGACCAGGGGCATATTCATGCCGTGGAATTTCCAATACCAGAAAAGCTCCTGTTGAAGAAGCACCCAATAATTGGGTTGTTTGCTCCAACAATCTTTCGGATTGGATCATTCCCTCCCATTCATTTTTTTCATTTAAAACGGGTACAACAGATATATTAAATTTTGATTTTATTCTCAATGCTTGAAGAAAATGATCGCTAGACTTTACCTGCGCTTTGATGAGATATTGTTCCAAAGAAAATAGTTCAGCAGCAGGATCAGCATCTTCTAAATCAAGAATATCAAGCATTCCAACAAATTTTAGTCCATCCAGAACTATTGCATATTCATTGTGATGTACATCCATCATTTCCAACGCATGCGCAACTGTATCGTGGAGATCAAAGGTTTGTGAAGTTGAATCAATAAGTTGACTACAGAATGTCATATCTATGATTGATAGACCAATATTACACTTAATTTGCTGCAGTACTATTTAATTTTTGCAAAAAATCGGAAAGAATTTTATTGAATTCAGCTGGCACTTCCATCATGGGAGCATGTCCGCAATGATCAATAAAATGCAACTCGCTGTTCTTGATTAATTTATTGAATTCACGTCCTACAAAAGGAGGTGTGATGATATCATTATTACCCCAAACCAACAAAGTTGGCAAATTGATGGGGGCTAATTCATTTTGCATGTTGTGTTTGATAGCACTTCTTGCCAATGAAATAACCTTGAGTGTTTTCATCCGCTCATTTACAATCTGATATACTTCATCCACCAATTCTTTGGTTGCTACATTGGGATCGTAAAAGGTGATTTCAGTTTTCTTTTTGATGTATTCATAATCGCCTCGCTTGGGATAGGTTTCACCCATGCCGTTTTCAAACAATCCTGAACTGCCGGTTAAGATGAGCGATTTGATTTTTCCAGGAGATTTGAGAACATGGACCAACGCTACGTGACCTCCCAATGAGTTTCCCAATAAGTGAATGCCCGTATATCCTCGGTGATCTATGAATTTTGAAACATATTTTTCCAAACCACCTACCGTTGTATGTAGCAAATCCAATTCAAATAGGGGCAAAATTGGCACGATCACCTTATGTGTATGTCGGAAGTGATCAATGATTCCAGTGAAATTGCTCATGGTTCCAAAAAGTCCATGCAAAAGCATCAATGGCTCACCAACACCTTCTTCGATGAACTTAAATTTCCCATCAACCTTTACTTCATATGCAAAACCCATAATTGAAGGTAGTATATTATTTGAAATTAGTGTATCTGCTCTTGGATAGCACTCTTGGTATCATTGAAAAGATTCTTAATTGCAGGCATCCATTTACTGCATTGCTCAATAAACCATTTTCCAAATCGAAGCAGATAATTATATGATTTACTCTCACCAATATTATATTGATCAATCATTTCAAACTTTTCTGCATATACCAAAACAATGGAAATTACAGTTAAATAGATAAAGGAAAAGAAGAGAATACCTAATAATTTATTGGGCAATCCCAACATCAACACCTGAGCAGATTTTTCTAAAATTTTACCAACGATTCTAACAGCAATTATTCCAGCAACCAATACCAACACGAACGACAAAAAACTGTACCACTTGCTATCACTTTTTGCATAGTCTCTTATATATCCGGCTACCATTCCAGAAAACTGCAGTGCCAATAGTATGGATATAAAATAAGACGCTAAGGTGAAAATAGCCATGGTAAAGCCCTTGGTCCAGCCCTTGTAGATGGCATATACGAGGATAATACCTGTTATAATGTCTATTACCATAAATAATGTTGGTGGTTAACTGTTAACAGTTAACAGTTCTTTTACTATTGCTGAGATGGTTTTACCATCTGCCTTTCCTGCCAATTGCTTTGATGCAATTCCCATTACCTGTCCGAGTCCACTGATGTTGGTTACACCAGTTTGCTTGATGATTTCCGCAACAACCTGTTTGATTTCTTCTGCACTTAACTGCTTTGGAAGATACTGTTCGATTACTTCAACTTCTTCTTTTTCTTTCACTGCAAGATCCGCTCTGTTCTGTTGTTCAAATATCTCAATGGAATCTTTTCGTTGCTTAACCAACTTCTGTAACAATTTGATTTCGCCATCTTCACTGAGACCGGCAGATCCACCTTCTGCTGTTTTTGCAAGCAGGATGGCTGCTTTGATAGCACGCAAAGCACGCAATCCTTTTTCATCTTTTGCCAACATGGCTTTTTTCAAATGATCATTGATGGTTATTTCTAAGCTCATTGTTCTTGTGATTTTTTGAATTTCGTATAAAAGTTTTTTGCAAATGTTTTCATTTCGCCTACCAATTCGGTTTGGTGGGTAGCTCTGTCAAAGGTATCAGCCATTGTCATCAAGGTCTGATAGTAAAAATCAGCCATCTCATCCACCATCATTTCTTTGGTCCACAAATCAATTCGCAATGCAGCTCTTTCCTTTCCATCCCAAAAAGAAATCATCATGGCTTTGGCATCTTGCTGTTCTTCCGAATTGGATTGTGATGCATTCCAACGGATTTGATGTGGAATTTTATTTTCATCCAGATTTACATCTATGGTGATCGTAGATTGGTCCATTCTTCGTTTTTTGCAAAGTTACAGAACTGCTTTTAAAGACCCCTGGAAAGTCCAGTTCCTATCATATCCTGCCGCATTTGTTCGTCTTTAAAAATTCGGATCAATTTTTCTCCAATATCCTCCGGATTCTTTTCATTGAAAAACATTCCTGCCATTCCAGCAAATTCACTCATGGCAGAATCTTCAACTGTCAAGACTGCAACACCCGACTTGATGGCTTTTAAAACTGAAAATCCAAAACGCTCCCACCTACATGGATGAACCAAGGCATAAGCCGCAGCAATCAGATCAGCATCGTCAATTACATCATGCTTTACAATCACATCCTCCTTGTATTTATAAGTATCAAGCGATGCAATAAATGCTTTGCTCTTTTTTGAAATCGGTCCGCATAAAACCAACTTCATATTGCTTCCCATTTTCTTTTTAAAGATGGAAAACCCTTTCAATAAATTCTTAAGTTCAGCTGCGGGATGAATGGGACCCCGATAAAGAAAGTATGCATCCCCGCTGGTTTCTCTATATCTGACAACATCTTTTGCATCGTCATCAATTGGTCTATACACTGCATCAACTTTGGGTTGACGAACAGTAATGTGATCTTGGGTTTTGTGATAATTTGTTCTTAACAGATTTGCAGTGAACTCAGAAAAGACAACAATCTTCGCATTGTCAGGAAGATTTCTTTTGAGCCACTTTCGTTCATTCCATTTTTCAAAAAACGACAAAGCTGCATGTTCATCATCCTGATAACAGTCAAATACAAAACTACAATTATCATTTGCCAACAAGAAAGCATGCTCGTCCAACATCCCCTCAAAAACCTCTGGAACAGGATTCTTGTAATAAATATGCAACATGCTGCAAAGATAAAAATTAGGGAGGAGGGTACCTTGATTGATTTATCTTTGTTCCAATAATTTCTTACATGAAAAAGCTTACTAAATATATACATGCCGGTGCACATCCAGACCCAAGTACTGGAGCGATTATGACTCCTATTTATCAAACCTCTACTTATGTTCAAGAGGCGCCTGGAGTGAACAAAGGATTTGAATATGCCCGATCTCAAAATCCAACCCGACAGGCTTTGGAAGAAGCCTTGGCGGTGATAGAAGAAGGAAATTTCGGACTCGCCTTCAGCAGCGGTGTGGCAGCCACAGATGCTGTTATCAAGTTATTGAAACCAGGAGATGAAGTGATCGCAGGAAATGATATGTATGGTGGAACATACAGGTTGTTCAGCAAAGTGTTTGAAAAATTTGGAATTGTTTTTCACTATATCAACTTGTCTGATATCAACAACATTGAGAAACATATCAATCCAAAGACAAAATTGGTTTGGGTGGAAACACCTACCAATCCGCTGATGAACATTGCTGATATAGCAGGAATCGCACATCTCTCAAAAAAACATAAACTCCTGCTTTGCGTTGACAATACTTTTGCTTCGCCGGCATTGCAAAATCCACTTTCGCTTGGTGCAGATATTGTGATGCATTCAGCAACAAAATATCTAAGCGGGCACAGCGATGTTATTCAAGGAGCATTGATAATGAATGACAAAGCATTGCGGGATGAATTATATTTTATCCAAAAGAGTTGTGGAGCAGTACCTGGACCGATGGATTGCTTTCTGGTATTAAGGGGGATCAAAACACTGGGCATCAGGATGGAAAGGCATTCAGCAAATGGAGAGAAAATTGCCCATTTTTTGAAATCACACCCTGCAATTAAGAAAGTATATTGGCCTGGATTTGAAGAACATCCTGGATATGCCATTGCAAAAAAACAAATGAAATCTTTTGGAGGAATGATTTCATTTGAATTAAAACAAGAATCAATAGAAGCCGCACGCAAACTGCTTTCCAGTACAAAATTGTTTTCACTGGCAGAAAGTCTTGGAGGTGTTGAATCACTGATCAATCATCCTGCAAGCATGACGCATGCATCAATACCAAGAGAGGAGAGAATAAAAAATGGATTGAGTGATACGTTGATCAGATTATCTGTAGGCATTGAAGATGCAGATGATCTGATAGAAGATTTGAATCAAGCGATTCAATTGGCAGAGAACGTTAAATAATGGGCAATCAAATTCCCTCCACCAAAAAAGTTCTAACATCTCTTTATAACCGTTTCAATAATCAAACGTTTATTGAAAACGATCCCATCTCGATACCACATCAATTTCAAGTAAAGCAAGACATTGAAATTGCTGGATTTTTTGCCGCTGTCTTTTCTTGGGGAAATAGAAAAACCATCATCAATAAATGCAATGAACTCTTGTTATTGATGGATCATTCACCTTATCAGTTTGTTACACAGCATCGTGAAAAAGATTTGAAATTATTTCTTTCTTTCAAACACAGAACCTTTCAAACTACAGACCTGTTGCATTTCATCAGGGTTCTACAGCATCATTATAAAGAAAATGAATCATTGGAATCAGCGTTTACAAATGGAATGCGTCGAAATGATGAAAACGTTGAACATGGGTTGAATCATTTTCATGATTATTTTTTCTCATTGGAGAACAGCCCCATGAGAACTCGAAAACATATTCCTGCTCCAAAAAACAATTCTTCCTGCAAAAGACTCAACATGTTTTTAAGGTGGATGGTAAGAGAGGATCAATCGGGCATTGATTTTGGCATTTGGAAAAACATCAAAACACATCAACTTGTATGTCCACTTGATGTTCACGTACTAAGAGTTGCGAGAGAACTTCAGCTCATTGAAGTAGAAAAAAGTGATTGGAAAACTGCGTTATTGCTTACCCAATCATTAAAAACCATCGACCCCATTGATCCTGTAAAATTTGATATCGCTTTGTTTGGATGGGGTGTTTCAGGACTCCCTTATTGAGTTCTTCAAACTGATTACCTTTGCAGCGAATTGAACAAGCATGAGTACGCAGCACTTATCAGAACAGGAACTAATCAGAAGAGAGAAACTAGCCTCTTTGCAGGCATTAGGAATCGATGCATATCCAGCCCCTGCATTTCCCGTAAACATAACTTCGGTTGATATCAAATCAAAATACCTCGGTGAGGAAAACAAGGCAGACTTTGCGGATGTATGTTTAGCCGGAAGATTGATGGGCATTCGTGACATGGGAAAAGCATGTTTTGCTGTTTTGCAGGATCATGCAGGTAAGATTCAAATCTATGTGAAGCGAGACGATGTTTGTCCGGGTGATGACAAAACCCTGTATGATCAGGTTTGGAAAACGTTGGATATTGGAGATATCATTGGTGTTAAAGGATATGTATTCACAACCAAGACAGGTGAAACATCTGTGCATGTGAAAGAGCTCGTATTATTGAGCAAATCATTGAAGCCGCTTCCGGTTGTAAAAGAAAAAGAAGGAGAAACGTTTGATGCAGTAACTGATCCAGAATTCCGTTATCGTCAGCGTTATGCAGATCTTATCATCAATCCGGATGTGAAAGAAACTTTTCTGAAACGTTCAAAGCTCATCAACTCCATCAAAGAATTTTTAAACAGCAGAGGTGCGATTGAAGTTGATACTCCGGTTTTGCAAAGTATCCCTGGTGGTGCTGCAGCAAGACCTTTTACTACGCATCACAATGCATTGGATATTCCCATGTATTTGCGCATAGCAAATGAATTGTACTTGAAGCGTTTGATTGTAGGTGGATTTGATTGGGTATATGAATTTTCAAGAAATTTTCGCAACGAAGGAATGGACCGTACCCACAATCCTGAGTTTACTGTATTGGAGTTTTATACTGCATACAAAGATTATTTGTGGATGATGGATACCACTGAGCAGTTGATTGAGAAAGCAGCTATTGACGTAAATGGAACAACCGAAGCTCAAGTAGACGGCAAAACCATCAGCTTCAAAGCCCCCTTCAAAAGAGTAACCATGTTTGATGCCATCAAAGAGCATACTGGTTTTGACATCAGTGAAATGGATGAAGCGGGTGTAAGAGAAGTTTGCAAAAAACTTGGATTACAAGTTGACAATACCATGGGCAAGGGCAAAATGATTGATGAAATCTTCGGTGAGAAATGTGAACATCATTATATCCAGCCAACATTTATTATTGACTACCCCATTGAAATGAGTCCACTTACCAAAAAACACCGCAGCAAAGCAGGTTTGGTGGAAAGATTCGAGCTAATGGTGAATGGAAAAGAAATTGCGAATGCCTACACGGAATTAAATGACCCCATTGATCAACGTGCAAGATTTGAAGATCAGGTCAAATTAATGGAACGTGGTGATGATGAAGCGATGTTCATCGATCATGATTTTCTTCGTGCATTGGAATACGGAATGCCTCCAACAGCTGGCATAGGATTTGGTATCGACAGAATTTGTATGCTGCTTACCAATCAGCCATCCATCCAGGATGTTCTGTTGTTCCCCATGATGAAACCGGAAACAACCTAATTTACTTCACATGCATCATGCCATTCATCAGGGTCCAGTGACCTGGGAATGTGCATACATAAGGATAATCACCAACTTTTGCGGGTGCTTTAAATGTTAACGTAAAAGATTGACCCGGACTTACAAGCGGTGTTGAGTACAAGACCTCAGGCAAGGATGGTACATAATTTTTTTCTGCGCCTTTTTCATCTTTCATCATTGCATCTCCTGCTTTACCAACTTTTTCTCGCATTCCAGGTTTTGTAATAACGAGATTGTGTTGCATGGCATCTGTATTCTCTAATATTATCTGAACAGGTTGGCCTGGCGAAACTGTAAATTCTTTCAGATCATATTTCATTGCCTCTCTGATGGTTTTGATGCGAATAACTTTAAGATCACCTGATGGCTTTGGTGCAGCAATCGCTCCCCAAGCTACCAACAATCTCTGCAACCTATCGTTTGAGTTTGCAGTTTGAAGTGATTGCAAGAATGACTTGTCAGTTGCTTTTAAAACAACATTTTTCATTTGATAATTCCACCCCTCTGAAAATGCTTTGACTACACTGTTCTTTAAAACAAGGTTTGCATTGTTGACATTTTTCAAAACCGCAACAAGGCTATCCACCGGAGCTACAGAAGCAAAACTGCGCAATGCTCTTTCCAATGCAAACGCATTCATGTCAGGAGGTCGCGCAAATGAAATTTTCTTTTCTGCATAATTGTTGTTCTTGTTGGCCTCCTTGATTTCATTTGATTTGTCGATGGCAACACTGAGTCGGTAATCACCAACAATATCTGTTCCAAAACTGATATTGCCCACCCAAGGGCCGTTGATGTTTTTGGTGATGGAAACAGTTTCACCTGCTTTGATGCCCTCTTTAAAATTCCGGCTTACTTGATCGAACTTAAGCCCCATGCCCTCAAAACGAATATCCAATGGAACAAACTTATCTGCAGCCAGATCTGAAGATCCTTGATTTTTTACATTGACTGTTACATTGATTCGCTCTCGTACTGCTGGTGAAGATGGATCAATTTTAATCTCTGAAACAATCAAGTCAATTCCCTCTACCTGCTTTTTAGGCTCAGACGATGTTGTATTATTCATTTGATGCATGGAATGATCCATTGCAGCTGTTTTTGATGTTGATTGATGTTGAAGTTGATATGCTAAATGCTTTTTCATCAATTTTCCTCCATTTGCTGTCAGCACACATGCAAAAGCATCTGGCAACCATCTGTCTTCTACTTCGCTAGCATTGTGTAGACGTTCAAAAAATGCTTTTTCAGCATCATCACTGATGGGTGATTTGGATAAAAGAAGCAACGCATTCATGACTACCAAAGGATCAGCATCATTCAATAGATTGTATTTCAATAAAAGGGAGACAGCATTTGCATCAGTTGGCATGGCCTGTATTGCATTCTTCCTTAATGCTGCTGAAGGATGAGTAAGCGCCACTTCCAATGTATTATTGTCCAATGCACCTAACCCTTGAAGTGTCCACAATGCATGAATACCAGGAGCGTTGATTCCGATTTCATCTAATGTTTTATCAGCCACCATGCCTTGCAAATAGGAAGCTACATCTTTGTTGCCTCTCTCCACCAACATGCGTTGGGCATGCATCCTCCAAAACATGTTATCACTGCGCAAGGCATTTAATAATCCATTTATATCATAAGATGAAAGAGATTTTGGAATGTATGTTGGTGCATATTTATATCCAACGCGATAAATTCTTCCATGTGTAAAATCTCTCAAATCTGTTTGATAGGCATTTCCAGATCCGTTGTCAAATCCCTTCGGAACTGGATTGTGCTGAATGATATAACTATACCAATCTGCAACCCAGACGGCGCCATCAGGGCCCACTTCTGCAAATACAGGAGAGAACCATTCATCTGCTCCTGCCATTAAATTGAAGGCTTCTTTGTCATAAAAATCTGTTCCCTTTCTGATCAGATTATTTTGATGAAGGATATGTCCTGTTGGTTCCGAAACAAATGCAATCTGATTCCAATATTTTTTTGGAAATGCGCGCGCAGTATAAAAATTATGTCCAGCTGCAGCTGTAAATCCACCAAATGCATCTACTTGTCTGACTTTTTCTGTGATGGGTTTCATGTCGCGGTGAGTATCTGTACTCCTGCCTCCATTTTCAATTCTGTTTTGTGAATTGAAATAGCGGTGAGGGATCGCCATATACCATCCATGAGAATTGTTTGCGGTGGAACCAAAAACATCATTCGTTTCATTGAATGCAAAGCCCCAGGTATTGTTGGAAGTCGATGTCATCCACTCCATTTGAGATCCATCTGGTTTAAACCTGAAAAACGCCTGATAGTATTTCAATGAATCAGCATTCCCAAATTTTCCTTCAAATCCAGAATATCCAACACATCCCCAAATCCAATTGTCAAACCCATAGTGCAAATTAGAAGGTCCTGCATGTGTATCATAGGTTCCAAACCCACTGAACAATACTTTGCGTTCATCTGCTTTATCATCACCATTGGTGTCTTTCAAAAAAAGCATATCGGGTGCCTGGGCAACGATCAATCCACCATTGGCAAATACCATACCAGTTGGAATACTCAATCCATCTGCAAATTTTGTAAACTTATCTGCCTTCCCATCTTTGTTGGTGTCTTCACATATTAATATGTAATCACTTCCTCCTTCTTTCTTTCTTTCATTGGGATAATCTTTTGTGATCAATACATACATCCTTCCTCTTTCATCCCAACTCATTGCAATGGGATGCATCACATTGGGTTCTGCTGCAAACAATTCTAGATTGAAATCAACTGGCACTTGTATATGTTTCATTGATTCTTCAGGGGTCAGTGCCAACTGTTGATATTGGACACCTGGACGCTGTTCATAATTTGGAAGGTTGGCAGATTTATATTCAAAAGGTTTGGGATTTCTTGCATTGAATGCATTCAAAGCATCCTCATTTACTGACCATAAAATTGCATTGTAGATAAGTGATTGAAATCCTGGTTGATTCCATGTGCGCTCATCATGTCCATAAGCCGTGTAAAAAACTTTACCCTTTCCATAACTGCGAGTCCATGTATAGGATTCTGTCGCAGGACTCGAACGATCTTTCTTTTGATCGGCTTTGATTTCTCTTTCAGCCAATACATTGTTATCGCCCAGCAATTGACTGTGGAGATAGGTTTCATCGTAAGCAGTAAAAGGCTGTAGCCCTTTCATGATAGGATGTTCAGGCTGAAGTGTTTTGGTTGTGATGGAATCCATTGTATGTTTCCAAAATTGTCCTCCGACCATTTTTACATATTCTGATGAATTTCTGAAACAGTAAGAAGCGCAATGTATCGGCAATATTCCTTTTCCTGATGCAACATAATCTAACAAGGCACGTTCTGCTTCTGGAGTGATTTCATCCCAATTGGCATAGATCATCAAAGCATCATACTTATTGAGATTTTGACCATTGATGTCTTTTAAATCATCTGTATAAGTAAAGTTGATTCCTTTGGGTCCGAGCGCAGCCATCAGCGATGGAACTCTTTCAATGGGTTTATGATGTCCGTTGTCTCCTAAGAATAAAATTTCTAATCTTCTTCCCTGTTGTGCGAAGAGTTGGGAAGTGAGAAGTAAGCAGGTTAGTAAAAAACGCATGTTGTATTTTTTGAGTTGTCAGTTGACGGTTAACGGTTAACTGTTAACAGTTAACTGTCAATTGATGTTATTATAATCAGGTATCTTAATGATTTCTCCACCTTTCATAGCAGATTCATGGGCAAGGATTCCAACGGAAGTCCAGTTAGCAGATTGTACAGCATTTGGAAAGGGATCTCTGTCTTCGATCAAAGCCATCACAAATTCATGAGCAAGATGTGGATGAGAACCTCCATGTCCTGCACCCTGCGTGAAACTTAAGTGGGTATTCTCTGCTACATCATATACACCCTTGGTGGTAAAATCACGGATGGATTCAGGAAGAAGATGCGCGTAATCAGGTACTTTAACTTTCTGGGGGATTTCATTTTCAGGAAGTTTAGCAGTATGCAACACATGGTCTTCATGTTCAATCAATGCCCATTCAAAAGATTTTTTGGATCCATACACTTCAAAACTTTCACGATACTGACGGGCAACATCAAACAATGATCTGTACACGTATGCACTCAAGTCTGAATCTTTGAATTTGATATGAGCAGATTCAACTGCATAAGGAGAGTTGTGAATGTTTGCCAACTCAGGACGAATGGTTCCTGATCCAAAACATGAAACATATTCTGCTTCCAACCTCAACAATCCAGCAACCGGACCAACACAATGTGTAGCATAATGCATGGGAGGCAGGCCTGGCCAATAATCCGGCCATCCATCCATGTCTTGTTGATGGGATGCTTTCAAAAATTGCACCTTACCCAATTCACCTTTTTCATATAATTCCTTTACAAAGAGAAACTCTCTCGCATACACCACTGTCTCCATCATCATATACTTCTTGCCCGTTTCCTTGCATGCTTTCACAATTGCTTTGCAATCTTCAATGCTAGTGGCCATGGGAACTGTGCATGCAACATGTTTGCCGGCATACAATGCTTTCAAGGATTGTTCTGCATGATTGGGAATAGGCGAATTAATATGAACTGCATCAATCAATGGATCTTTCAACAGCTCGTCATAATCAGCATATCTTTTTTCAATACCAAACGCATCCCCTATTGCGTGAAGCTTTTCTTTGTTGCGCTGACAAATGGCATACATATTTGTATGGGGATGTCGTTGATAAATGGGAATAAACTCCGCACCGAATCCCAATCCAACAATAGCAATGTTTAATTTTTTCATAAGGCTTTTAAAAATTTATAACTGTCTTTTGTCAATTGTATTTCATTTTCAAACAATGGTCGCCAAATATTGGCAGCACTTAATTTCGTGCTGAATGCTTCCACACTGATCATACCATTGTAGCGAATGCGCTGCAATGTTTTCATGATGCCGGGAAAATCAATATGTCCTTCCCCCAATGTTCCTCTATCATTTTCAGAGAGCTGAACATGCACCAACAGATTTCCCATTTTTTCAATGGCGGATGATATATTTTTTTCTTCAATGTTTGCATGAAAAGTATCCAACATCATTTTGCAATTTGGATGGTTAACCCTTTTCACCAATGCAATCAATTCATCTGCGCAACTCACCAAATAACTTTCAAAACGGTTGAGGTACTCTAAAGCCAACGTAATATTCAGGTTAGCTGCATGCTCACTCAATGCTAGCAAATGCTCAACGGCCCAATTGTTTTCTTGAGGAGTAGACTTGGTTCCACTAAAAACTCCCAATGCAGAATGATAAGGTCCGGTCAATAAACTTGAGCCAAGTATAGCTGCACAATCCAATGCACGTTTGTTTTGCTCAAGTGTTTTTTTACGCATGGATGCATCGCTGCTGATGGCATGATGATCAGGACCATTGATGGTAACAGCTACAGCATCTAATCCCAGTGCATCTAAATGCTGTTTCCATTTTCTCCATGTTGTTTCATTGGTATCAAAAATGGGAATTTCCACTGCATCGTATCCTATGGTTTTAATTTGATCAAGGATTGGAAAAAGTGATTCATCCATTTCGGTGCCCCAGAGCAAGAGATTCATTCCAAGTTTGTGGTTCATTTTACCGGTCAAATGGATAATGAATATAAGTTTTTTTGTACATTCAATCAACCAATTAACTGCCATATGTCTAATACTCAAAGATTTACTGCCCTTGATGTGTTCAGGGGAATGACAGTATGTTTCATGATCATTGTAAATAACCAAGGTTCAGGTGCAGAAGCGTATGCTCCTTTGGAACATGCTGCTTGGCATGGATTTACTCCTACTGACCTTGTCTTTCCATCTTTTTTGTTTGCAGTAGGAAATGCCATGGCCTTTACCATGCCCAAGTTTCAGAGCATGAATCAATCAGCAGTATTGGGTAAAATCTTTAAAAGAACTTTTCTGATTTTTTTAATTGGATACCTCTTGTATTGGTTCCCATTCGTAAAACTCAATGATGCAAACGAATGGGTAATGAAACCCATTGAAACAACCAGAATTTTTGGAGTATTGCAACGGATTGCACTCTGCTATGGCGCAGCTTCACTCATGCTATACTACTTATCAAAACGAACAGTAATTATTATGAGTGTTGTTTTCTTGTTGGGCTACTGGCTGTTGATGTATTTGGGTGGAGATTACAGCATGTTGGGAAGTTTTCAAATCAAGGTAGATAAATGGTTGATTGGCGAGGGACATATGTACAAGGGCGAAGGAGTTGCGTTTGACCCGGAAGGATTTCTCAGCACATTCCCATCTATAGTAAATGTCATCATTGGATATTATGCTGGTGTGATGTTGAGAGAAAAAGGTAAGGAGTATGAAACACTGACCAAACTTTTATTGGGTGGCACAATACTGTTGGCGATTGCATTTTGTTGGAATTACAGCTTCCCTATCAATAAAAAACTATGGACAGGCTCTTTCACACTTTATACTTGTGGAATTGATTTGATGTTAATCAGTTTACTCGTATATGTATTGGATAAAACAGATTTCAGAAAAGACTGGACATCCTTCTTTGAGGTGTTTGGAAAGAATCCGCTTTTCATTTATTTGCTTTCAGATTTCATCCCCATCATGTTCAATATTTTCAAAGATGCCAAAGGACGAACATATGAGGAAGCGATCAACTTGGATATTTTTCAAAAGCTTACCCCTGGTCCATTTGGAGCATTTTTATACTCTGCAACTTTGATGATTATTTGTTGGCTGGTTGGATACTGGATGGACAAAAAGAAAGTATACATCAGAGTTTAGGCAACTCATCATACATAAATTCCTCGCGGGGTTCTTGCAATTGTCTGAAATCTTTGCGAATGGTGTGAGCAATCATTTCATCATCACTGATTTGAAATTTTGCCAAGCTTGCAATTTCATTTATTGAAAGATCAGCTTGTATCCAATTGCTTGCCAAATCTTCAGGCAAGATCACCGGCATTCGTTTTTTCTTGTTGTGAATTTTTTCCATCAGTGAATTTGCAGCTGTGGTAAGAATACTAAAACTATTCACCATCTCACCAGTTGACTGATCCATCCAGGGATTGAAAATGCCTGCCATGAAAAAATACTCCTGATCTTTCAAGCCTATATAATAAGGATATGCCGTGTCCTTCCCTCCTGGAGGTGTAAAATGTCGCCATTCATAAAACCCTGAAGACAAGACAAGGCATCTTCTATGTACTGCAGCGTCTTTATAAGTTGGCTTGTTTAGCACATCTTCTCCTCTTGCATTCAAGGTATTGTGAGGAAAATCTTTTTGTCCTGTTTTAGGATTTATACCGCCTTTTCTAAAATGCAACAGCGCATCTGAAGTTTTGATGTAGGAAGGAATAAATTCCCAATGCATCATCTCTATTTCAAAATCAAGTCCGTTTTCAATAGGCTTGATCACTGGCCACAAGGGATAATCAAACCCACTTGCCAATGGCTGATGAAGGTTAATATTTGAATCACTCAATTTCTTTTCCTTCTTCTTCAGCTTTATATGTTGGGCCCGGCTGATGTCAATTCCGTTGTAAAAGCACATCCTGCAAATTATGAAATGGCAGTTGTGTACCCTTCAAAACTGTTGAAAATCATGGCAGAATCCCTATTTTTGCTGCTCTCAAGCATCAAGAATGGATTATAATACTACAAGGCCTCATTTGGCTATGAAGGAGTATGGCAGACATGTACAAAAAATGGTAGACCATATTCTTTCTATTGAGGACAAAGAAAGAAGACAAAAAAATGCACAGGCAGTTATTGAATTAATGGGATTTTTCAATCCACACCTTAAAAGTGTGGAAGACTATCGTCATAAACTGTGGGACCACCTTTTTCTGATTGCTGATTTCAATCTGGAAGTAGACAGTCCATATCCGATACCTACAAGAGAATCGCTAAAAGCGAAACCTGCACCACTTCCTTATCCAAAAAGATATCCCAGATATTCTCATTTAGGAAAGCACTTGGAGCTGGTGATTGCAAAAGCAATGGCAGAAGAGAATGAAGAGAAGCGTTCAGGATTTGCACATATCATTGCTTATTACATGAAACTTGCCTATAATACATGGCACAAAGAATTGATCCCAGACGAAAGCATTCGAAGTGAATTGAATGCTATTACGCAGGGACAACTAGAGTTTACCAATACTCCATTTGTAAGAGCATATAGAGAGCGCGATGAACGTTTCATGAAACGCGGAAAAGGCGGTGGATTTCAGCAGCGAAACCGCAATGGTGGTGGAGGCAAAAACAGACCACAACAAAAATTCGGCAAAAAGCGATTCAAGTAGTCGGCGTACATTAAAGCATTTGCATGAAAGCATTTGAAGTTCAGGGTGGCATCAAACTACATGGTGAAATCACTCCACAAGGTGCAAAGAACGAAGCATTACAAATTATCAGTGCTGTATTGCTCACATCGGAAGCAATTACCATTCACAATATTCCCGATATTTTAGATGTCAATCTGTTGATTGATTTACTGGAAGACTTGGGAGTTGGTGTTAATAGAATAGATAGACATACCTGCACATTCAAGGCAGATCATATTGCACTTGAAAAACTGGAAGACCCTTCATTTCAAAAGAACAGCAGTCGCCTGCGCGGATCAGTTATGATAGCAGGCCCGTTGCTCGGAAGATTTAAAAAAGCATTTATTCCAAAGCCTGGTGGAGATAAGATTGGAAGAAGAAGATTGGATACACATATCATAGGTTTTGAAAAACTTGGTGTAAAGTTTGAATACATCCAAGGAGAAGGATTTTTCAGATTGCACACGAATCAGTTGATTGGAACTGACCTCTTACTGGATGAACCTTCGGTAACAGGAACAGCAAATATTATTTTTGCTGCTGTTCTTGCAAAAGGAAAGACAACCATTTACAACGCTGCATGCGAACCATACATTCAACAACTCTGTAAGATGTTGAACAGCATGGGAGCAAAAATTTCTGGAGTTGGATCTAATTTATTGAGCATTGAAGGTGTGTCATCACTTGGTGGAACCACACACACATTGCTACCTGATATGATTGAGGTGGGATCATTTATTGGTTTGGCTGCAATGACCCAAAGCAAGATCACCATCAAGGATGCAGGCATACAACATCTTGGTATCATTCCACAAAAATTCCAACAACTCGGCATTCAGATGGAATTCAGGGGAGATGATATTATTATACCTGAGCAGGATGTTTATCAGATCCAGGATTTCATTGATGGATCTGTATTGACAATTTATGATCATCCATGGCCAGGACTTACACCAGACCTCTTAAGCATCATGCTCGTTGTGGCGACACAGGCAAGAGGAAGTGTATTGATTCATCAAAAAATGTTTGAAAGCAGGTTGTTCTTTGTCGACAAGTTGATTGATATGGGTGCAAGGATTATTTTATGTGATCCACATCGCGCAGCTGTAATCGGATTGGAAAGAGAACAATCCCTAAGAGGTATTACCATGGCGAGTCCGGATATTCGTGCCGGTGTCGCGCTCTTGATTGCAGCACTCAGTGCAGAGGGTAAGAGCATCATACAGAATATAGAACAAATCGACAGGGGTTATCAGTACATCGATAAACGCCTTACTGCACTTGGTGCACAGATAAAAAGAATTGACTCATAAGATGGAGGGATCTCACCAAAAAAAAATCATTATTCTAACTGCGCCGTCTGGTGCAGGTAAAACGAGTGTGAAGTCACTATTATTGGATGCACTCAAGAAAGAATTGTCTTTCAGTGTTTCAGCAACTACAAGAAAGATCAGGGGAAATGAGCAGGAAGGTATCGACTATCACTATACGAATGAAGAAGTTTTCAAAAAACTGATTGAAAACAATTCTTTTATCGAATGGGAAATGGTTTACCCAGGATTATATTATGGAACAACTGTTCAAGAGATAAACAGCATTTGGGAAGAGGGCAAGGTGCCGGTATTGGATATTGATGTGAAAGGTGCGTTGAATGTAAAGAAGCAATTTGGAGAAAAGGTATTGACCGTCTTTATTGAACCGCCATCAATTGATGTGTTAAAAGAGCGTTTGCAAAAAAGAGGAACCGATACAGCAGAAAATATTCTGATCAGAATCAACAAGGCCACTGAAGAGATGCAATACAAAGGCAAGTTCGATCAGGTAGTTTTAAACGATGACATCGAAAGAGCTGCTGAAGAGGTCATTGCACTGGTTAGACAGTTCATTAAGAACTGATGTATCTTTGTTACGCATGGGATCGTTTTTTTTATTTGGAATTTTTATAGCCTTCTTGCTTGGTGGATTTTTTGCCGGCATTGAAGTTGGATTTATTTCGCTCAACAGATTAACTGTTGAGTTGAGAAAAAAACAACGATCCAAAAGCGCAACCACTCTATCTCAGTTTTTAGATGAGCCTGCCAAGTTCATTTATGCGATGAATATAGGCATTGTAATTATGCTTGTCATCTACGGATTATTTGTTGATGAATTGCTTTCCCCATTGTGGTTGATGACAGAAAGTTATTTATTGGACGACCTCATCCCATATTTTTTATACATACGGATCTTATTTGACCTGGTGGTGGCAGCTGCAGCATTTCTATTTTATTTCTTTTTCAGCAGGGCCTTGTTTGGATCAAAGAGTGACACTTTGATGTTTTTTCTTACACCAGTATTTTCTTTTTTTTACAGACTGTTTCAGCCGCTGGCAGACAAATTTGTACAATTGTCTGAGTGGATATTGGAGAATCTCATCAATGTGCATGTTCGTAAAAGCAAGCATGCATTTACCAGATTGGAGTTGGAAAATTTCATTCAACCCAGAGATGAAAAAGCAAATGAAAGCCAGGAATTAAACAAAGAGTTATTTGAAAATGCATTGACCCTTCCTTACGTAAAAGTTCGTCAATGCCTGGTACCCAGAAAAGAGATTGAGTCCATTCATGTCAATGAAAGCATCGAAGCACTCAAAAAGAAATTTGTTGAAACCAATCTGAGCAAGTTGGTTGTATATGATAAAAACATTGATCACATCTTGGGATATGTACATCAACTTTCACTGTTTAAAAATCCACTCAGCATTCAATCTATTTTATATTCTATTCCAACTGTGCCTGAGAGCATGACTGCATCAGATTTGATGAATCGGTTAATCAAGGAAAGGAAAAGCATGGCATGGGTGGTGGATGAATTTGGCGGTACATCCGGAATAGTTACCATGGAAGATTTACTGGAGGAGTTGTTCGGAGAAATCAAAGATGAATACGATACTGAAGAGCTGATTGAAAGAGAAATGAACGAAAACGAATTTGAATTTTCAGGAAGGTTAAGTATCGATGAACTCAATGAAAAATATAAACTAGGACTAGATATGAATGACTCTGAAACCCTCTCCGGGTTTATCATTCATTACAACGAGTCCATTCCCAAAGTAAAAGAGAGAATTGTAATTGGAAAATTTGAATTTGAAATTTTAGAAGTTACAGACACCAGAATTGAGCTGGTAAGGGTTAAAAAATCACTATAGTGTTTTTTTGGTGCACCTCAAGAAGTCGAAATGTTCTTTTGGAACATGTTTCCTGAAATGAAAGAGAAAGGAAACATATGCCCCAATATTTTGAAGATCAGTTTTGTTGTTAAAAACGTGCAGGTCGTTTAGCCCGAGCATGATTGGACCGGCTCTTAAAGCAGCTCCGACATTCCATGTTGTCTTTGGATTATAGGAGATTGGAAGATAGAATCCAACGTTTCTATTTTCAATTCGGGGCGTAACACTCAGATATGCAATATCTCTCGTTATATAATGACTGTTGCTTACCAAAGAAAAAGGGAGTGATAAAGCCGCATTGATGTATATAAAGGGATTTATTTTACGATCAATATTTACATTAAATCGTGTTGGGTGATAAATATTGAAGTTGCCCTTGAGGTGTTCAAATTTTTCAACCACGGTTGCAATGGAGTCATTGAAGTCTGCTAGACTGTTAACAGCTCCGAAGAATTTATCGATCAGAATTTCCGGCGTGATATTTTGTTTCATTCCACTTGATATGGCACTTTCCGAAAAATATTCATACTTGGCAAAGCCCAGGTCAACCAAAGAGAGTCCTATCTTCCATCCATAGTTATAATCGAGTCCCTCATAAAACCAATCCGACGATTGCTCTTCCTTGATCAAAATTTCAGTTCCTATATCCAATGAAGCCCCTGTTTTCATTTGACCTCGGAGGTTCCTGTAATTTTCTTTGAAAGTCTGTGCATTGTCCCATGCTGCAAGTGTTGTAGAAATTCCATACATAAAATCTGCATTGGTAATTTCATACGCATCGATACCGCTGTAGTTATACTTTCTGTATTGAAAATTACCCAATGAACTTACTACTCCAGCCAAACCGCGGTTCATTCTAATATTTCCCCCTATGTTCAACAGATACTTTCTGTTGTCTATAATATTTCTAGAAATATTTGCGACATATTCTAACCAATTAGAAGTAGCCAAGCTTGCGTTGAATGGTAAACTTTTTGAATTCTGTTCGAAGAAATTAATAATATCATTTGTAGAATCGGTAAGGTTGTAGTGACTTGTATTTACGTTGATCAAACTTCGCAGGTTTATTCCAAAACCGATGGCAGTCTTTTCATTCAACTTATGTTTGAAGTTAATAATATTCAGATGAAAGTTTGTGATCAGTTCACGAGGATAATCACCGATTGATGGATTTAGCGTTAATGCAGGGTTCTTGCTCAGTAGGGGTGCATAGCCGAAATTGATATAATTGGTGTAGGTATTGAAATGAGCATTGGCCAATGAAAAATCAGTAGTATCGGCTGAAGACAAAGTAGATGCAGGATTCTGATACATCCCCAGACTTCCGGCATATCTGGATCCGGTAAGCGCATGATGAGTTTGTGCAAGAATGGAGTTGGAGATATAAAACAATAAAATCAGCAAATACCTGTTCCTCATGATTATCCTTAACGATAATTGAAGGTACTCATAAAGTTAAATTAATTAATGTATTTTAATCGTAGATTTCTTGATTTTTCAACTTTTTACTTCGTATATAATGATTAATCCTATTGGCAAAAGATGATAAGAATAATTTTTATTGGGATTAAATGGCTCTTTAATAATTCAGGAATCTATACATGACTAGATGAAATAATTAATCGCCAGGTATGTCTATCAAATACTAACCATTTAATGATTATTTTTGCCATCCATTGGTCCCGTAGTTCAATGCCTGCCTGCCGAAGGCAGGGATAGAATATCTACCTTCGGTAGACAGGGAAGTTTCCTAAACTTTAGATACAGTTAATAAATCTGTAGATCAGTAATCAGAAACGAAAACTTTATCTTTGAAAAGTGATTGAGGTTTATGCAATAGTGAGTTTGGAAAGTAAAAATATTTATGTTGGAATGGCTTTGAGTGCAGAAAGAAGACTCAAGGAGCACAACATTGGAAAGAGCAGATATACCAGTAGCTTTAGACCATGGAAATTATTTCATGTTGAATATTTCCCAGATTGGAAGCAAGCTCGTGTCAGAGAAAAATATTTGAAATCAGGAGTTGGTAAGGAATTCCTGAAATCACTGGTCCCGTAGTTCAATGGATAGAATAGAAGTTTCCTAAACTTTAGATACAGGTTCGATTCCTGTCGGGACTACATACAGGCCCTGACATTTCCGAGAAAGTTGGAATGCATGGGTACAAATATTCGATGAAAGCGAATCCTCTGTGTTCTATTCAGCATCTACACTTATTATTTATTCTATTTTATTTAAATATCATTTTATAAAAATGGTTATATAACATATATATACTTTTATTTAGGATAGCATCTAATCCTATAAAACTCACCTATGTAAAACCAAGCGGAATGAATATTCATTCCGCTTTTTTATTTTCAATATTTGATAGACAAATAATAATCTAATTGTAATCTCCTTTCAAGGCAAGCAATATTTTTTGAAATGAATATGTATTGATCTTTAAAAATATCTATAAGTATATTTTGTTTTGATCATGTTTTCAGTTGATGATGATCATTTCTAATTGTGTTTTCCAACAATAGCATTGCACTCTAATTTTTTTAACGCACTGAAAAGTTAAAAATACCTGATCTGAAATGAAATATATTATGACAGTGATAATGAGTTGCCTGCTTGTGAGTGACGGAAATACACAAATAAATCATGTATTCGCAGGGGGAGAATTATTCAACCATGGAATTGTGGATTTATCACTCAATAGTAAAATATCATGGAGCACTGATAGAACCAACAAGCCAGGATATTTCAGTGTGATTGAAAATGGAGGTTTTACTGGATTTTCAGATGCAGCTCATATCAATGGATATGTAAAGAAATATGGTAATTCAGGTTTTATATTTCCGGTTGGTAATGGCAAGTCTTTAAGAACATTTGAAATTTCTGCATCGGGGAATATTTCTGATGCATTTGCAGTAGCATGGATTGATGGAGATCCATCTGAAACTATTGATCCTACTGAACCCAGTGCAGGCAAACATTCAATAAAATCATTTGCTGGTGCCATTACACAAGTAAGCAATGTTGGTCAATGGGATTGGCAAGTTGGAGAATCAGAAAATCTGGGATATGGCACTACAGGCACCGGCACAGGGTTGAATATTCGACTGACCATTCCAGATATGAGAAATTTTGCAGAACCATCAGAATTAAGAATAGTTGGATGGAATGGATTTCAATGGATTGACCTAAGCGGTAAACCAACAGCAACTGATAATTCTGAATACAGCAATTTAACTGGTATCATGATTGCAGGAATATCTGCAGTAGGTATTGGAAAAGTTACAGATGAAAAAAATAATACCGAAAACTCAGGTTTCCTACTTTATCCTAACCCAGTAATCAATTATGATAATATAAACATGCGATTTAAAGCAGAGGTAAGTGGTAAAGGGCAATTAATTATTCATGATGCTGCAGGCAAACTTGTATTTCAAAAATACACTCAATACAATACAGGGGTAAATATATTACCTATTGAAGTCAAACACCTGGCCAATGGCACTTATTATATCAACCTCTTTGGCTCCAGCGGAGAGAAAATTGTTACAGGTAAACGCTTTATTAAGCAATAATTTTTTAAAAAGTAAAAAAATAAAAATGAAGATTTGGGGAACGATCATATTATTCTTGCTAGGAACTTGTTTAACCACAACACTTTTTGGACAAATAAAGATTGGTGAAAACAATAAGTCGATCAATACGGATGCAATGTTGGAAATAGAATCTGTTAACAAAGGATTACTATTACCCAGAGTAGCCTTGATTTCTACTACATCATCACTGCCATTAAAAATTATGACAAACGGGATGATTGTGTACAATACATCGTCCATCAATGATCTAACACCAGGGCTCTATTACAGCGACGGAACCAAATGGATCAAAGCAAACAATAGCAATTCTTCTCTTTTTTTCAGCGCACAAAATCATACAGAAATAGTAAGTACCGATGGACAAACAATTTTTAAAACACCAGCATTGATTACTGATCAAACAAAAATATTTCTTTACAGAAATGGGATTTTAATTGCTCACTCAATCATCAACAATAATTCCATTGTTGCTGAAATACCCTGCAAACAGGGTGACCAAATAAGGATTATTCAATTATTATAAACTCAAAAAAACAACAACTAATGAAAAAGCTCCTTCTGTTCTCGATTGCAGCAGCAATCAGCTTCGCAGCATCTGCACAAAAAGACACGACCCAGGTTATCGACAACAAGGGTACTATTAAATGGGTGATATCGCATACAGCTGCAGTTATTACCAAATCAGACAGTACCCTTCTATATGTCACACCCAAACAAATTGGTGACAGCAACTTCGTCAAATCTGTTGCAAATGGATTGACAAAAAATGGTCAAACAGTAGAATTAGGTGGTGCACTGAGCAGAGTTACAACAATCGAAACCAGTGCAACAAATTTTTTACAAATAACAGGTCTGCAAAGAGGATCAAATACATCAGATAGTTTGATGGTTGTGGATCCGTCAAGTGGTCAGATTAAATTTATTTCTGCATCTTCCTTATTCAATGCATTAAGTTTTGGAAATGGATTGACTAAAACTGGAAATGAAGTTGAGCTAGGCGGTGAATTATCCAAACCTACAACAATTACAACCGATGTAAACAATGTATTAAAGATAAGCGGACTGCAGAGCGGTAATCTTGCTACAGATAGTATGATTGTTAGTTCATCAGATGGAACTTTAAAACGTGTAACCGCAGAATCTCTGCTTCAAAGTGGTGACCAAAGCTTTACTGCATCAAGTTTACAAGCATCATATTCTGTTTCCGGTATGCCTTCGACTGTTTCAAAAATATGGGTCTACAGAAATGGAGTCAAGCTTATACCAAGTACTGATTATACAATTGCCCCAGGTCAGGTAACACTTGTAAGCGGAATAGCATCCCTTGTTGCTGCAGGCGACTACATTGAAGTGCAATGGGTGAAATAAGAAAGATAAACTCTCTTTAAAATTTGAAAAACCAAATTTGACCAACCACTTGATGAAAAGTGGTTGGTCAATAAATATTTTACAATGAAGAAGTTTTTAATAGTATTTTTTTTCTTTTTAATTGAATTGAATGCAATTGGACAAGTAATCATTGGGCCAAAAGGAACAAAACTTACAGTTGACAGCAGCAAATGGAAGTTGCAGGGGAATGACATATATAATAAAAATGTTGGAAAAATTGGAATTGGAACATCATCTCCATCAGCACAACTTCATACCACTTCTGATGTAAGATTTGAAGGTATAGGAACAAATACCACTAATACTAAAATATTAACCTCAGACACTCTTGGAAATATTACAACCAGAACGATTTCGAATTTACTCTCTTCGAATGCGCTAACTTCTTTAAATGGATTAATCAACTCTGTTCAGACTTTTTCAACTGGAAGTGCAGGTACAGATTTTAATATTTCGTCTACGGCATCAAATCATACATTTAATATCCCATCTGGATCTGCAACCAATCGTGGACTGATTACTTCAACCGATTGGAACAATTTTAATGGAAAGGAAAATGCATTAACTTTTTCAATAGGCTTATCAAGAACTGGAAATACCATTACTGTTAATAATAGTCAGAATATCACCTCTTTGTCTAATCTTACTACGAATGGTATAATTAAAACATCTGGAGGCAATGGAAGCTTATCAATTGCAACAGCGAGTGATTTCCCAATTTTAAATCAAAATACAACCGGAAATGCAGCAACTGTAACAACCAATGCTAATCTAATAGGACCTGTAACATCTGTCGGAAACACAACTTCAATTACAGCAAATGCAATTACCAATACAATGTTGTCTCAAGTTCCTACACAAATATTCAAAGGTCGGAGTTCAGCAGGGAATGGGAATGTGGAAGATTTAACATCAGTACAAGCCACTTCAATGTTAAGTCCATTTACCTCAACATCACAAGGTGTTGTGCCAGCAAGTGGTGGTGGAATAACTAAATTTTTAAGAGCAGATGGTACTTTCGCAACACCAAATGGACTTGGCAACAGGATATTGCTAACACTGTTATCGGATATTACAAATAATAATGCAATAGCAAACACATTACAAGATTTGACAGGCCTTTCCTTTAATGTGACAGCAGGCATTACTTATCGTTTTTATGCAATGATCCCCTACACCAGCCAGCAAACCAACAATGGGAGTAGATGGACAATAAACGCACCTGCAACATCCTATATCGGATATGTGAGTAGGTATGTAGATAACCCTGAAGCAATCAATTATTGTGATGCAATAAATTTGCCATCAAATTGTAGCAACAACTCAAAACTTACAGGAAATATCGCAATCATTCAAGGTGTTGTTACTCCATCAGTCAATGGAATTGTGCAGGTACAATTTGCAAGTGCAACCAGCGGAAAATCAATTACGGCAAAAGCGGGTGCAAGTTTAGAATATTGGTAAAACTTAGCTTAAAAATCAGACTTAAATAAATGATTTAAAAAAATTATAGATGGCTTTGGATAAAATCATAGCAGTATTCCTTGATCTCATCTCGCACATTTGCAAATGCATAATTGATTTGCTCTTCTGATCCAGTTACTTTGGCAGGATCAGGAAAATTATAATGAAATTTCATTGCGTTACTTGGAAAATAAGGACATCTTTCTTTTGCATTATCACAAACAGTAATAACAAAGTCAAAATCAATTCCTTGGTATTCTAAAACATTATTGGAAGTATGAGTTGAAATATCAATTCCATCTTCTTTCATTGTAGAAATAGCTTTCGGATTGACACCATGGGTTTCAACACCTGCACTGTATACTTCGGCTTTATCACCTGCGAAATATTGTAGATAACCGTGTGCAATTTGACTGCGACAACTGTTTCCAGTGCAAAGCACCAAGATTTTTTTCTTCATACAACAGTAAATATCTAATATAACCAACAATAATCGCTACAATTCTACTTTAATTCTACATTATTTTTTACATTAGTAAACACCAATTATTGCCATATGTTAAGAAAATTATTGCTCCTTCAATTCTTATGGTTGATTGCAGGAATGTATGTGAAGGCACAATTCTCCCCTTTAGAAATGTCTAGCCTAATCAACAAACAATTTGAATTTGCTGCCAAACAATTGAAAGTGCTGGAACAACATGTTGCAGACTCTGTAATGCCTAAAACCATCAATAAAAAAACCGGAAAAGTAGAAGTAAGCAATACCACCTGGTGGTGCAGTGGATTTTTCCCAGCAAGCTTACTCTATGTTTATGAACATACAAAGGATGCTGAAATTCTCCGAATAGCAAAAAAAAGACTTGCGTTACAGGAACCAATGAAACACTATACAGGCAATCATGACCTGGGTTTTATGATGTTCAATCCTTTTGGCAATGCATATCGCTTGTTCAAGGATCCAAAGGACAAGGCAACGATTGACACAGCTGCCATGTCGCTGATTACCCGCTATCGCCCACAAATCAAATCCATTCAAAGCTGGAATAAAAACAAAAACTTTAACTGCCCTGTCATCATTGATAATATGATGAACCTTGAACTTCTTATGTGGGTTTCACAAAATGGTGGTGATCCCAAATTCAAAGAAATTGCGATCAACCATGCCAACAGCACCATAGCCAATCATTATCGTCCAGATTACAGTGCATTTCATGTACTTGATTATGATTTGGAAACTGGAAAACTCATCGCCGGAAAAAATCATCAGGGGTATAATGATGCGTCTGCATGGTCTCGCGGGCAAGCCTGGGGATTCTATGGATTTGTAATGATGTATCGATTCACAAAGGATATACGCTATTTAAATCAGGCAAAAAATATTGCAAAGTTTTTATTCAGTCATCCAAACATGCCGAAAGATTTTATTCCGTATTGGGATTTCAACGCACCAGAAATTCCAAATGTTCTAAGGGATGCTTCGGCAGCATCCATCCTTGCTTCTGGATTGCTCGAACTTGCTCAATTTACAAAGGGTGCTGAAAGCAAAGACTATATCAACAAAAGTGCATCGATCATAAAAACATTGTCTTCTCCCGAGTACTGTGCATCTGTTGGTGAGAATGGGGGATTTTTACTACAACACAGTGTTGGCCATCTTCCAGCCAATTCTGAAGTTGATGTTCCGCTTACATACGCAGATTATTATTACCTTGAAGCAATGCACAGATTCAACGAATGGGTTTTGAAAAAATAATTTTTATGAAAAAAATAGCAAGTCTTTTACTTATTACGATAGTATCATTTCTTTTTACGCATCTCATCGCGCAGGAAAAAAACAATTCAATAGAAAAAGCAGTTCTTCAACTCAAGGATGCATTGTTAAGTGGAAATGAACAAAAGCTGAAAGATATATCGTCCTCACACCTGAGCTATGGTCATTCAAATGGATTAATTGAAAATCAGGATGCATTTATCAAGACTTTAATCAGTGGAAAATCTGTCTTCCTGACAATTGACTTATCAGATCAAACTATTGACCTGGTTGATAAAACCGCTATTGTCAGACATACGCTCTATGCCAAAACAAACAACGATGGTGTGCTGGGAGAAGTTAAACTCAAAGTGCTAATGATCTTCCAAAAAGAAAATGGTTCATGGAAATTATTAGCAAGACAGGCCGTAAAAATTCCTGTTTAATGAAATTATTTTATTCGCTTTACTTTTTCAGCCTGGCATTTACTTCTTACGCACAGCCTGTTGTTTTATTGGATGCCTATTATAACAATGAAACAAAAAAAGATGCAAGCGGAAAAGATGTGCACTGGCATTATGCATGGGATGATTTTTCTGATGGAGGATTTGGAGTCCTTGCAAACATTTTTGTCAAACAAGGAGCATCGCTAAAAACATTGTATCATGCACCTAGCAAAAACGATTTAAAAGATGTATCAGTTTATATCATTGTAGATCCGGATAACCTGAAAGACAATCCCAGTCCACAATACATGAATTTTACTGATGCAGGTACCATCTCAAATTGGGTGAAAAAAGGCGGAGTATTACTGTTAATGGCAAACGATAGCATAAACTGCGATCTTGATCACTTCAACATCTTGGCAAGAAAATTTGGCATCGTCTTCACCAAGGAATCCATTAATATGGTGAAAGGCGTAAATTATGAAATGGGCAATGTGTATCCGGTAAAAGACAACATCATATTAAACCATGATCTCAAAATTTTTATGAAGGACGTAAGTGCTTTGTCGATTTCAAAACATGTTGATGCAATTGCAAACAATGGAGAGAAAAATATTATTGCACACGCAAAATATGGGAAAGGACATGTCGTTGCAATTGGAGATCCATGGTTGTATAATGAATACATCGACAACAGAAAACTTCCTGCTTCATTTCAAAATACCAAAGCAGCAGAGCAATTGGTTTCTGCATTGCTAACATTTTCAAAACAACATAATTAATATGCAAGTTAGATTTACAGAGAGTCCCACAGAAACATTAGGTCTTGGAACCGAAGAATTAAGAACACGTTTTTTAGTTTCGGGATTGTTTCAAGAAAATACAATTCAACTAACGTATACCCATTACGACAGGATGATCATTGGAGGTGTGCTTCCTGTGAATAAACCCGTTGAACTGCCCAATCCTGCTGAATTGCGCGCAGAATACTTTTTGGAAAGAAGAGAAATCGGCATCATCAATGTTGGTGGAGATGGAATCATCGAGGCAGAAAACAAAAGCTATGAACTCAATAAAATGGATTGTCTTTATTTAGGAAAAGGGGTGAAGAATGTTAGTTTTACTTCTAAAAATCCGTCTACACCTGCCTTGTATTATTTTCTTTCATCTCCTGCACATCAAACATATCCAACAGCTGTTTGTAAAAAAGAACAAGCGCAACCGGTTGATTTAGGAGCTGCAGAAACTGCCAACAAACGCACTGTATATAAATACATCCACCTCGAAGGAATCAGAAGCTGCCAATTGGTAATGGGATTGACTTCCATGCATGAGGGTTCTGTTTGGAATTCCGTTCCTCCTCACACCCATACCCGCAGGATGGAAGTCTACTTTTATTTTAACCTTGCCAGTGAACACCGGATTTTTCATTTTATGGGAGAGCCACAATCCACCAGGCATTTGGTCGCATCAAACCATGAAGCAGTAATCTCAGCACCATGGAGTATGCATTTCGGATGTGGCACGAGTAATTACAGCTTTATTTGGGGGATGGCGGGTGAAAACCTGGTTTATTCTGACATGGATCCCGCTCCGATTGCCACGCTCAAGTAAAAGTCAATTCAGAGAACTTTTTACTTAAAAAATTGTTTAATGTCAGTAATGTGTAACATATATATGTTGACACATTACGAATTCAGAAACTTGTGATCAGGGTTACGAAAAAGTTGTAATCAATCACATAATTTTACCGTCCTAAAAATTGAATTTTATATGGGAAACAATCCGCATCAACATGCATCCACAAATGGTGAAGCCAAATGCCCCTTTCATGGTGGCGCCATCAAACAAAGTGCTGGAAGTGGTACCAGAAACCGTGACTGGTGGCCTAATCAATTAAAACTGAATATCCTTAGACAACATTCATCGTTGTCTAACCCAATGGAATCCAGTTTTGATTATGCAAAAGAATTCAAGTCATTGAACCTCGCAGAGGTAAAAAAAGATATTATTAAAGTACTTACTACTTCACAAGACTGGTGGCCTGCAGACTATGGACATTACGGTCCGTTTATCATCCGCATGGCATGGCACAGTGCAGGTACCTACAGAATTTCAGATGGTCGTGGTGGCGGTGGAAAAGGAACCTTGAGATTTGCTCCACTTAACAGCTGGCCAGACAATACCAACCTTGATAAAGCAAGATTGTTGTTGTGGCCTGTAAAACAGAAATATGGAAAAAAATTATCATGGGCAGATCTCATGATTTTGGCTGGAAACTGTGCATTGGAATCCATGGGATTCAAAACTTTCGGTTTTGGAGGTGGCAGAGAAGATCTTTGGGAACCAGAAGAAGATGTTTATTGGGGTTCAGAAAAAGAATGGTTGGGAGATAAGAGATATACTGGCGACAGAGAATTGGAAAATCCTTTGGCTGCTGTACAAATGGGATTGATTTACGTAAATCCTGAAGGTCCTAATGGAAATCCAGATCCGATTGCTGCTGCAAGAGATATCCGTGAAACATTCGGAAGAATGGCGATGAATGATGAAGAGACTGTTGCATTGATCGCCGGTGGTCATACATTCGGTAAAACACATGGTGCTGCTGATCCTGGCAAATATGTTGGTAAGGAACCAGCTGGTGCAAGCATCGAGGAGCAAGGCACAGGTTGGAAAAATACTTTTGGAACAGGTAATGCTCAATATACCATTACGAGTGGATTGGAAGGTGCCTGGACAACCACACCTACACAATGGAGCAATAACTATTTTGAAAATTTATTCGGATATGAATGGGAGTTGACGAAGAGTCCTGCTGGTGCACAACAATGGAAACCCAAAGCAGGAGCAGGTGCTGGTACAGTTCCTGATGCACATGTTGATTCCATCAAGCATGCTCCTACCATGCTCACAACCGATCTTGCATTGAGAGTTGATCCTGCATATGAGAAAATCTCCAGAAGATTTTATGAAAATCCTGATCAATTTGCTGATGCATTCGCTCGTGCGTGGTTCAAACTCACACACCGCGATATGGGTCCACGTGCCAGATACCTTGGCCCTGAAGTGCCATCTGAAGAATTGATTTGGCAAGATCCAATTCCAGTTGCAAACTATAAGATGATTGATGCAAATGATGTGGATGCATTGAAGAAAAAGATTCTATCTTCTGGTTTAACTGTTTCACAGTTGGTGTCAACAGCTTGGGCTTCAGCATCTACCTTCAGAGGATCAGATAAAAGAGGCGGTGCGAATGGTGCACGTATTCGATTAGCTCCTCAGAAATATTGGGAAGCAAACAATCCATCACAACTTTCTAAAGTGCTTGAAACATTGGAGTCAATTCAAACATCATTCAATCAATCAGCAAGCGACAAAAAAGTTTCTCTTGCGGATTTGATCGTTTTGGGAGGATGTGCAGCCATTGAGCAAGCAGCAAAAGATGGTGGACATGATGTGAAAGTTCCTTTCCGTGCAGGCAGAACAGATGCTTCACAAGACCAAACAGATGTTGAATCATTTGCAGTATTGGAGCCATCTGCAGATGGTTTCAGAAATTATATCAAGAAAAAACATGTTGCTCATGCAGAGGAATTATTGGTAGATAAAGCACAGCTGCTAACATTATCTGCTCCGGAAATGACTGTGTTGGTGGGTGGATTAAGAGTACTTGATACGAACTATGATCATTCCAAACATGGAGTGTTCACACAAAAAGCTAGTGTACTGTCAAATGATTTCTTTGTAAACCTCTTGGATATTCAAACCAAGTGGGAGGCTAGCGCAGAGGGACATTATGAAGGAAAAGATCGCAGTTCTGGAAAAGTAAAATGGACCGCTACTCGTGCTGATTTGATTATTGGATCAAATACTGAATTGCGAGCTATAGCTGAAGTATATGCATGCGAAGATGGCAAAGTAAAATTTGTTCATGATTTCATCGCTGCATGGAACAAAGTAATGGAACTTGATCGTTTCGATTTACACAAATAAATGAACCAGATTTTTTTCAAGGGTTGTTGATCACCAACAACCCTTTTTTATTTTTAAATTTATAACCAGTAGTTGAACTTTTTAATAAACCAATTCTTTGTCATTTGGGTTAACAATGAATAGCCAATTAAAATCGCTATCAAGAAAGGGAAATAAGCAACAGGTAAAGGTTGCATTTTCAGTGAACTTGCAAATGGAGAAAATGGAAGATAAATGCCAACAAGCATGATGAACGATGTAAGAGTCACAACAGGGAGCGTTGCAGTACTTTGAAAGAAAGGAATCTTTCTTGTGCGAATCATATGAACAATCAATGTTTGAGAAAGCAATCCTTCGATAAACCATCCGCTTTGAAAAAAAGATTGTTCAGGTACAGAATTATAATGAAAATAGAAGAAGAGTAGCGCAAAGGTTAAGTAATCAAATATTGAACTGATTGGGCCAATGAACATCATGAATTTACTGATTCCACTTGCATTCCATTTTTGTGGGGTTGAAATAAATTCTTCATCCATTTGATCCCAGGGAATAGAAATTTGAGAAATATCATAGAGTAAATTCTGTGCAAGGATTTGTACAGTCATCATGGGCAAAAATGGTAGAAATGCACTGGCACCCAGTACGCTGAACATATTACCAAAATTACTGCTGGAAGTCATTTTGATATACTTCATGATATTACCAAAAGTTCTTCTTCCATACTTGATTCCATCGTTCATCACAGTTAAATCTCGTTCCAGCAAAATAATATCTGCACTCTCTTTGGCAATATCCACGGCTGTGTCTACTGAAATACCTACATCAGCATCTTTCAAAGCAATTGCATCATTGATGCCATCACCCAAGAAACCGACCGTATGCCCATTTTTCTTGATCAGTTGAATGATGCGAGATTTCTGTAGTGGTGTGAGTTTTGCAAATATGTTTGTCGTCTTGATTTTTTCCTGTAATAATTGGTCATCAATTTGATCAATGATTGATCCCATTAGTATTCCCTCAACATCTATGCCCACATCTTTGCAAACCTTTTGGGTAACCATTTCATTATCCCCTGTCAGCACTTTGATGTCGACTCCTAACTTTTTCATTTCAGAGATGGATGAACTTGCAGTTGTCTTTGGAGGATCGAGAAATCCAATAAAACCTGCAATGGTCAAATTACTTTCATCTTCAATGGTGTAATTGGGGAGGCGTTGATCAAATTCTCTCACTGCGATCAGCAGCACCCTCATCCCTTCTGCATTGTATTCATCACGCAATTCAAGTATTTTTTTTCTAAGATCTTCTGTAAGCAACATGGCCTGATCATTTTCAATATGAAGTTGCCGATCATCACCAGGGTCATAGGAATGTGTACAAACCGAAAGCATTTCTTCTACCGCTCCTTTGCAAATAAGCAATTGCCTACCGCTTTCTTGTTCAAGAATTACAGACATACGCCTTCTACTAAAATCAAATGGAATCTCATCGATCTTTTTAAAGCGTTGTTCAACGTTCAATAATTCATGCACATCTCCATGCTCCAGGACTGCCCTATCCAATAAATTTTTTAATCCTGTTTGATAATAGCTGTTTAAGTAAGCCCATTTAAGTACTTCGAGATCATGTTCACCAAAAACATTGCGATGCAATTGAAGTACAATCTTATCCATAGTGAGTGTGCCTGTTTTATCAGTACACAAAACATCCATTGCACCCAGATTCTGAATCGCGTTAAGTTTTTTTATGATCACTTTCTTTTTACCCATCATTACAGCTCCCTTTGCGAGATTGGTGGTAACTATCATTGGCAACATTTCAGGAGTAAGCCCTACAGCAACCGTGAGAGCAAACAAAAAAGCTTCAACCCAGTCGTGCTTTGTTAATCCATTGATCAAAAAAACCAAAGGCACCATTACCAATATGAAACGTATCAGCATCCAACTCACACTATTAACACCTTTATCAAAACTCGTCTCTTGCCTTTTATCAGAAATAGCTTTCCCGATGGAACCCAAGTAGGTATTTCGGCCGGTATTGACGATAAGCAATTTTGCAGATCCACTTTGAACGTTCGTTCCCATAAAGCAGATATTGTCTAATTCGATAACGGATTTATCAGCAACAGAAGTCAAGGTATTTTCCTTTTTCTCAACAGGCATCGATTCACCTGTCAGCATCGACTGACTCACAAAAAGATCTTTAGATTGAAGAATTCGACCATCAGCAGGAATCATATCACCAGCAGATAAATAGATAATATCTCCTGGAACAATTTTTTTGATTTCTATTTCCACCTGTCCAATTCCTTTTCTTAATACGTTGGCAGTCGTGCTGATCATATTTTTCAATTGCATTGCAGCCAGATTGCTCCTGTATTCCTGCCAAAAACGGATCATTGAACTCAACAGAATCATTACAGTAACCATGGTAACTGTTTTATATTCTCGATCGGATGGATTCAGCAACCAGACGTCTGTAAAAAAAGCAACCAGTGCAACTGCAATAAGCACCCCATTGAAAGGAGTGATAAACGCACTAAATAACTGTACAAACCAGGACGGTGCTTTGTCTGTTTCAATTTCATTTAGTCCATATTCAAGAAGAAAATTTTCTGCCTGTTCAGAAGTTAATCCATCAATGGAAGAATGCAGTCCATTAAGACTTTCGTCGCCAGATTTTGATGCAAAGGCCAAAAGTTCATGTTGTTGACTGGATTTCACGTATATAAAGTTCGTCAATATGCGATTGAAAATCCGTAAAGATTCCCTCAATCGAAAGCGATGTGAAGGATTTTTCAAGAATTTTGTGGGCAATCGTATAAAATATGTCATTAAGCCTGATTATAAACAACCTCACCAACCCAACGCTCTTGTTTTTCCTATTAGGAATCATTGCAGCTACCATCAAGAGTGATTTGGAAATTCCGGCTCCTACTGTAAAATTTATTTCACTTTACTTATTGTTTTCAATTGGATTCAAAGGTGGCCAAGAATTACAACACAGTGCTTTTAGCGCTGAGATAGTTTATTCAATTTTGTTTGGACTTTTGATAGCAACACTTATTCCACTTTATTGTTTTTATATACTAAAACGTCAGCTATCTATAAGTGATGCTGCGGCAATTGCAGCATGTTATGGATCAGTTAGTGCAATCACATTTGTATCAGCCGTCTCATTTCTTGAAATGCAAAATCTTCATAGCGATGGTCATATGATTGCTGTTATGGCGTTGATGGAGTTTCCCGCCATCGTAGTGGGAGTGATGTTGATCAGAAATTATGAAAGGTCAGACGAAACCAATACCTCAATTTCTAAAGTAGTGAAACATGCATTTTCAAATGCAAGCGTTATCATGATTTTAGGAAGTTTGATCATAGGTATGATATCTGACTCCAAACAGGCGGAAGGTATTAAACCTTTTACAACAGATATATTCAAAGGTTTTCTTGCCATCTTCTTGCTTGAAATGGGAATGGTGACTGCAAAAAGATTCAAGGCGTTCAGAGACAGTGGTTTTGGTGTTATGCTTTTTGCATTGATCGTACCACTTATCAACGGAATAGCAGTAGCATATACGAGTCAGTTTATTACTGAATCTGTGGCAAACAGATTTATATTTTCAATTCTCGCAGCCAGTGCATCTTATATAGCTGTACCAGCTGCCATGAGGTTTGCTGCTCCCAAAGCGGATCCTGGACTCTATATACCAATGGCATTAGGATTTACATTTCCGCTGAATATTACCATCGGGATGCCATTATATTATTATATCATACAATCGTTTTAATTCGGGTAAAAACTCAAATACTTTTTCCGAAATTTGCAAAATGGAAAATAACTTATCAGACAGTTTTCAGGAAATTGTTTTAAGAAGAAGATCCAACAGAAATTATGACCAAACGGTTCAAGTGCCTGATGAAGTTATCCAAAGGAGTTTAGAAAGAGCAATCTTATCCCCCAATAGCAGCAATATGCAGTTATGGGAATTTTACTGGATCAAATCTCGAGATCAATTAAATAAGTTCACTCCTCTCTGTTTGAATCAGCAAACCGCAAGAACCGCTTCACATATGGTGGCGTTTGTTACAAGAAGAGATCTTTGGAAACGTCGCATGAAATGGCATAAAGAAAATATTCTTAATGAAGTTCAGCATAACCAGCCAGATAAGTATCAAAAAAGAATGCTCAATTATTATACCAAGTTGGTTCCATTTGCATATACCAATGATTTTTTTGGATTGACTGGGCTATTAAGAACAATTGTTTCAAATACTATTTCACTTTTCAGACCAATGACCAGAATGGGAGGTGTTTCTGATACGAAAATAGTTGTTCATAAATCATGTGCGCTTGCTGCTCAGACGTTCATGTTGTCTATTGCAGCAGAAGGATATGAAACTTGTCCTATGGAAGGTTTCGATCAAGTTCGCGCTAGAAAAGCGCTGGGGCTTCCACGTTCTGCAGAAATTTCTATGATCATTTCAGTTGGAAAGGGAACAGAGAAAGGTATTTGGGGAGAGCGACTGAGGTTGCCTTACAATGAAGTTGTAAAAGTGATTTAAATTCTCAAATCAAACTATGCGGATATAATTTTTGTGGAAAGTATAAAACAGACTAAGGTTCCATGAGAATTTTGTTCCGCCAGGAATAGTTGATTTAAATGGCTTATTGATGATTGAGCCAAAAGAGAATGGAGATTTTATATGACTAAGCAACAATACATCGGAAAAGTAGGTGCCATGGTTTGCATCCATCTTCAAATAATATAATTGAGGATTCATTTTAAATCTCAATAAAGGAGATAGCTTGATATTTGAAATACTACTGTTGATGGTAAGAAAATTTGTATACTTGGTTGCAGCTCCATAAATTCCGTGTGAAACAAGATAGTACATGCCAAAGCTTAAATTCTTGTTAACCCAATAATTAGGTGAGAACTCTAATGCAATAAATTGCTGCGGCACCAGATTTACTTTCGTAATTCCGTTATCAGTACTACTAACTCTTCTAAATGCAACAGAGGGATGCATACCAACATTGAAAGTAAACTTCTGTTTTGTAATCAATTTATATCTCCACCAAAAAACAAAAGACCAGGGCTTCCCATTCAATGCCCAGCGCAGTTGGGGATCAAAGCTCAATCGTTTTTTACCCGTTGATAATTCAAAAATGGCTGCAGGTTTTCCCAATGAGAACGATGGAATAAATGAAATTCCATTATTGGTAACACTAATATTACCGTGAAAATAACTTTTCAATTTTGAGCTGTCGATCTCTTTTTTCTGGGCAAAGCCATTTAAATAAACAACACTTGTATATAAAAGCAGTAAAAAGTATTTCATCAAATCAGTAAATATCTAGATTCTTTTAATATTTATTTCTTCTCAAATATCGCTGAATCAATTGATGGATTGATATCAATTTTCACCAACTTATTTTTCAGTTGCATCATCCCACCCATGTCGATGTCGGTAATATAAGGTACTACCCACCCCATTTCCGTTTTCTTGAAATCAGAATAATTGATAGTGTTGGTAATGGTTTGGCCCATCAATTCTGCCGTTTGAACAAGTCGGGTTAAATAGTACGTGTTGGCATCTATGTACATAAATATGTTCGCACCCTCCTTATTGGTAACCTTGATTTTGAAAGCTTCAGATCCACCAATATTTTCTTTTCCTTCCAATGCCAATGTGGTTCCACGAGATGCATAATCCAACAACGGCACAATATAAATTTGTCCTGCAGCTTGCTTTGCAGCAGCCTCGGGCAGGTCTTGTGGCTCTGTTGCACCCATCATAGGACTTTGAACCCATCCTCCTTTTTCATTGATTACTTGAATCATTTTGGATCCCATGATTTCACTCTCTGTTCTGTATCCTTTCCCATTCAAAATAGTAATCGTGGTAATGGCCTCATTGCCCATCACTTCCATTTGATTCTCCATTTTAACCGAGCTAATGGTTGCTAGTTTTTGTTTTCCTCCAATGGCATCCAAATGTTTGTTTACGATTTCTTCAATGGATTGAGCGTGAAGTTGAGTTAGAAAAAATAAACAAAGAAAGGCAAGAAGTGACTTTTGCTTTAGCATAATGATTGGTTGTATATGTTGAAGAGACAATTTTTTAGCACTTAAATATAAAAGTAAATTTGATCATTTTCGGTTATATTTTACTAATTGAAATTGTATAACAACCGACATCAACTGAATACATCCCATTGTAACAAACAAAGCATTGAATGAAATATAATAGGTGATCAATCCTCCAATGCCAACTGCAATTCCAGTAATGATATGAGAATGGCCGCCAGCGATTCCCCAAAAAAGTGAATCATCTGCCTGCTCTAAATCCTTTGCGAACATGGCATCCCAAATGGGCGTACTGATCGCCTCGGCAATTGCAAAACCTATCTGCAATAAAAATAGCTGATAAGTATGATGAACAAACAGATAACAGAAAGTCAAGACTGCATTAAGGAAATATCCAAAAAGCATCGCCTGTTGCTTGTAAGTTGAAATTCTGAGCACCCTCCCAAAAAAAATATAGAGCACACCTGAAAGAATCAGATAGATCGCCCATGCCCAGGTGATATCTAAAATATCGCCTCCAATTTTCTCAGAAAATACAGCAAACAATGGCCCCAGCAACCCTTCTCCAAAAAACCATAGGCTTGAAGAAATCAGTAAAATTCTGTGAACACCAGTGAATTTCATAATTGGATCTTGAACTTACACAAAGCATACGAGACTAAAAATGACTAAGTCATTTATTAACGTTACATTAAAAAACTTCTCCAAGATTCATAAAAAATCCTCTTGATCCATCTTTGCCCCAAGCGTAGTCTAAAGCAATATTGGTATTGGATTTCTTGTTGTATTTTATTCGAATACCTACTCCATAACCAGGAATCGGTGATGAAAATTTATTCGTTTTGAAATCCGAAACTGATTGAATATTTCCGTAAACTACTCCTCCTAAAAAACCATTTTCTGTGATAGAAAATCGATATTCCATTTCTTGCATCAAAAGACTTTTTCCTCTATACCGGCTTTGAATATAACCCCTGCCTGTATTCTTAAATGGATCAACAGCAGTATGGGGCAAAACCAAATAAGGTGGGTTTCCTGAAAGATTTAAAATATTATAAGACCAAAATGCTAGAACATTATTTGATTTATATGGAATGGCAACATATTTTCTTGCATCAACAGTGAATGAACTCCAAGCAGATGAACTACCTAATATTTTTAAGTTGTTTCGAATGACGGATTGAAAATAACTTTCTCCGCCAACAGGATGAATTGCATTTCTTCTTTTATCATACAATAAACCATAAGTGAAACCACCCGCAGATGAGGAGCTCGAGAATCCATATTCCCGAAATCCAATCAAAGGTTTATTTACAGTAGTTGTATCTTTTATTCCCCAGTGATAATCAAACCTCAAGCCAGCTCCAAGATATAAATCCTTTGCAATTCTTCTAGAAAGTGTTTGATGTAACTTTAAATAAGAATAATTGAGTTGATCAAAATAATTCAATGATGTATTTCCGCCCAAACCGAAATCTTTCTGGGGAAAACGCATGATACTCCAATCTGTATTCAAATTAAATTGATCATTTGCGAACCAAAAATTTGAAACGATTTCTAAAATAGTTTGCTTTTTGAATGTTTGTTTCGCATCAAAATAGATGAACGATGCGTTATTAAGTTTTTTAGGAAACAGAATATTTGAATTGATAGAAGCAGCTATGCCAGTAATCAAGCTGTATTCTACACTTGGGATAAGCGCAAGCTGAGGTTTTGAAGAATGTTTTTCATCAGTTGATTTTTTTAAACCAAAAATTCTTTCAATACCATCCCAAACATCCACCATTGAATCTTTCCCTGGTTGCTTGTAAAAGCCAAGCGTGAAAATGTTTTTCTTGTGCTTCCAGTTTTTGTACAAACTGTCCTCTTGCGCAACAACCTGTTGTACACATAAAATCATCAGCACTGCAATCAACCCCGTTTTATAATTCATCAACCTACTTTCTCTTTTTTGAAAAATAAATATGAATAGACTGTTGGAAGGATCACCATAACAATGATGATTGAAATGAAAAATATAAATACCAACTCTCCTTGTATTATCAATCCAGATAAAAATTGCAACAATCCGCCAACAGTCCAGATTTTCCCTGCCAACCGATGTGTGGCCGTCCAATTCGCTTCACTCTCCAATGTCCATGGCAACCTAAAACCTGCAAAATAATTTTGTTTGATCTTAGGCATATACATTCCAAAACCTGCAAATGCTAAACCCAAGAAAGGAAACAACAATTTCTCAATCTTCACTCCTTCATATGCACTAGCATATGTTATAAGTAAACTCAG
>Ga0208546_1000011_pt1 | contig 125594 bp, 106 predicted proteins | sample DEB19_08_DNA_4_FD_184528 | JGI IMG/M metagenome (GOLD analysis project Ga0208546, IMG submission 184528) | Aqueous microbial communities from the Delaware River and Bay under freshwater to marine salinity gradient to study organic matter... | ecosystem: Environmental > Aquatic > Marine >...
GTTTAGATGATTTATCCATTGCTTGTGGCTTTTCTTTTCCTGAATTATATAAAGTATCTACATGTACAATTTTTTCCGTGATACCATTTTGATAAAGATGTTGCGTGGTGGTATTTCTTAAACTGTAATCTTTGTGAATACCTACACTGATGTTTGATTCAATTTTAGTCTGTGATTCATCCAACACAACTTGCTTGATTGAAGATAAATCGAGCATCTTCTGATATATAGGCCTGTAGCTGATGATCGCAAGAAACATCCCGGCAATGATGATCCATTTTCTTCCAATCTTATCACTCAAATTTCCAAATACAATAAACAGCGGAGTTGCAATGATGATTGCACAAATCAAAATTGTTCTGGTCTGTTCAAAATCAATCTTACATGCATTTTCCAAAAATGTTTGTGCATAAAATTGCCCCGTGTACCAAACCACACCCTGTCCCATGGTTGCTCCAAACAACGCCAGCAAAACCATTTTTAAATTCCCGCGGTGCAAAAGACTTTCTTTGATGGGGTTGACAGAAATTTTCCCTTCTGATTTCAGTTTGCTGAAAAGAGGTGATTCGTTCATTTTCATTCTGATGTAAATACTCATGCCCACCAAAATGATGGAAAACCAAAATGGTATTCGCCATCCCCATGATTCAAAAGCTTTGATGGATGCAGCTGCATCAGCATCTAAACTTTTTCGGGTTAGTAAAATGACACCTAATGAAAGCAGGAGTCCGAGTGTAGCTGTTGTTTGAATCCAACTTGTATAAAAACCTCTTCGGTGATTCGGAGAATGTTCTGCAACATAAGAGGCTGCTCCTCCATATTCTCCTCCCAAGGCCAACCCTTGAACCAATCTTAATATCAATACCAAGATCGGTGCAGCAAAACCAATTTTTTCAAACCCCGGTATCAATCCAATTGCAAATGTGGATCCACCCATCAACACCAACGTAAGGAGAAAAGTATACTTTCGACCAACCATATCTCCCAGTCTACCAAAAACCAATGCGCCAAAAGGTCTAACAATAAAACCGGCAGCAAAAGTTGCCAGCGTGGATAGCAATGCAGCTGTGGGATCTGACTTGGGAAAGAATTGCATGGCAATGATAGGGGCAAGACTTCCAAAGAGATAAAAATCATACCACTCTATAAGTGTCCCTACGGATGAGGCGAAAATGATTTTCCGAATTTGTTTTTTTTCAATCACATTTTGCATGGAAAGCAATGGTTATTTGGTTAAGATTCAGTTTTGAAGTTAAAAATACTTCCCGAAGAATCTTATTTTTTTTAACTTAACAACTTCAAATGATTGCAGAGATATGAGTTACCCTTACCAGATCAAATCCCTCGAAGACTACCAAAAAGCATGGAAGAAAAGTATTGAATCGCCAGAAGAATTCTGGTCTTCCATTGCAGAAAACTTTCATTGGTATAAAAAATGGGATCGTGTGTTGGATTGGAATTTTAAAGAACCCTCTATCAAATGGTTTGAAGGCGGAAAACTCAATATCACCCATAATTGCATTGACAGACACTTGGCAGACAAGGCGGATCATCCGGCCATTATATGGGAACCCAATGATCCAAATGATCATCATCGAATTCTTACCTATGCTCAATTGCATCAAAAAGTTGTTCAATTTTCAAACGTATTAAAAAACAATGGTGTAAAGAAAGGAGACCGTGTTTGTATTTACATGGGAATGATCCCTGAATTGGCAATTGCCGTTCTTGCATGTGCCCGCATCGGTGCCATTCATTCGGTGATATTCGGGGGATTCAGTGCTCAAAGCATCTCTGACCGTTTGCAGGATGCAAAGGCTGAATTCATCATCACCTGCGATGGTGCATTTAGAGGAGCAAAAGACATCCCTCTCAAATCTGTGATTGATGATGCACTTGTAAATTGCTCTTTTGTAAAACGTGTTATTGTATACACCCATACGCGTACAGCTGTAAGCATGATTAAAGGAAGAGATGTATGGTGGGAAGACGAAGTAAGAAAAGTTGAAACTGCCGGAAATCCAGACTGCCCTGCTGAAGTGATGGACTCGGAAGATCCTCTTTTTATTTTATATACATCCGGTTCAACAGGTAAACCAAAAGGTGTGGTGCATTCGTGTGCGGGATATATGATTTATACCAACTACACGTTTGTGAACGTATTTCAATATCAACCAAAAGAAATTCATTTCTGTACTGCTGATATCGGATGGATAACTGGTCACTCATATATTGTATATGGACCATTAAGTGCCGGCGCTACTACACTGATGTTTGAAGGCATCCCCACTTTCCCGGATGCAGGAAGATTTTGGAACATCATTGATAAATACAAGGTCAATATTTTATACACCGCCCCTACTGCCATTAGAAGTTTGATGGCCTTTGGTTTAGATCCAATAAAAGACAAAGACCTTTCTTCACTTCGTGTGTTGGGAACTGTAGGTGAACCCATCAATGAAGAGGCATGGCATTGGTATGATGAAAACATTGGAAAGAAAAAATGTCCCATTGTTGATACCTGGTGGCAAACCGAAACTGGTGGAGTATTGATCAGCAATCTTGCAGGCATTACCCCTGCCAAACCAAGTTTTGCAACACTCCCAATGCCAGGTGTGCAGCCTATTTTGTTGGATGAAAAAGGAGAAGAGATCAAAGAAAACAATGTCACCGGAAATCTCTGCATCAAATCACCTTGGCCTGCAACCATCAGAACAACATACGGGGATCATGAACGATGCAGAACAAATTATTTTGCTACCTACGACAATTTATATTTTACAGGCGATGGTGCATATCGGGATGAAAATGGTTTCTATCGTATCACTGGCAGAGTAGATGATGTCTTAAATGTAAGCGGGCATCGCATTGGAACAGCAGAAGTTGAAAATGCTATCAACATGCATGCAGGTGTTGTCGAAAGTGCAGTTGTAGGCTATCCTCATGATGTAAAAGGACAAGGTATTTATGCATTTGTGATCTACAGCGGCTCACATGGAACACCAGAAATGGTAAAAAAAGATATTACTGCTACTGTAAGCAGAATCATCGGACCCATCGCAAAGCCTGATAAGATTCAATTGGTATCTGGACTCCCAAAAACACGCAGCGGTAAAATCATGCGTCGCATTCTTCGAAAAATTGCAGAAGGTGAAATGGACAAAATCGGAGATACCACTACACTCTTAGATCCTGCAGTTGTAGAAGAAATCAAACAAGGAAAAGTCTAATAACTAAACCGCACACCAACGGTGTAAGGCTTCTGATTCACACCATACTGATGCATTGCTTTTGGTGCATAAGAGCCATAGAGTCGAACTTTCCCCAATCCCAATTCTCCAATATAAGAGAGCTTGAAAGGTGAAAGATTATAATCGGATTTGACTTTTGAACGCTCTCCCTCAATACGCATTTTCTGCCATGCGTTGATCAAAAAACCTCCACTCAAACCTGCAGAAATTTGAAACCCATTTTTTCTGCTGGATGGATTGGTGTTGATATTAAGCATGAGAGGTGCGGTAAGATAATTCGCAACCAGTTTATTTTTATGAACCTCGCCCAACGTTCTGCTCACAAGCGTTTCTATACCGAGGTCCTCATATTTAATACCAGACTTAAAATAATAGTTATTGCTTTCTATGCCCAGCCCATATTTCAAATTAACCACCTGTTTAATTAAACTCATTCGCTGAATAAAAAACCAAAGATTAAAATTTGATACCCGGGTAGTTCTCAATGCAAAATCATTTTTTGAAAGCGGAATTGGCATTGGAAAATTGGTTCCCATTACTGGCGCTAAAAATTTTTGAGTGGATGCTGAAGAATAATTCGTTTGATCATCATAGCCAGCAAAACCAAGATCCCAAACAAACCAGTTTGTTGAATATTTTTTGGGTTGCTTATTCACCACAATTTTTAAGTTTAAATCGGTAAAAGCATCTTTCAAATTTTCAGCACCCGTACGTATTTTTTCTAAACCCTTATCCAGTCCATTCCCAATGATTATAACATCACTGGTAACCCTGATGGTATCTCTATCTGATTTGATAGATGTTAAACTATCTGAATCTTTTCTCAAAATAACCATATTGCCAACCTTGATGGTATCAATACTTTTCTTAACAGTACTGTCTGTCTGAGTAAATCCTTGATGATGCAGTAGTAACATCAATACACTTGCCCAAAATACTTTCATGCAATTATTGTTTATTTGAAACTGGAATTACAAAATTTGATAGTTGAATGGTTTTTTGCTGATCTGAAATAGATTTTTCTTTAAAAACCCTTCGCGTTATTTTTCTCATCAGCCCGCGTAGAACGGAATGATTTTCATTTCGGTTGGATGCTTGAATTAATATATCAGTATTGATTGTAACGTTGGATGATTGTATTTCCTGAGCATCCACATTCCTTGATGCAGCTGCTTGAATTGCTTCATCACTTAAATTGGGTTGCACAATGATGGGAGATGGCGTAGACTCAATACTTTTTTCTTCTTCCAACTCTACAATCACGGATTGCTTTGTTTCAGGTATGAATATTTCTGAGGCAAGACTGGGATGATTTAAATTAGAAACCTGATATGTACCTTTTATTTTAGGCTTTGTACCTGCTAATTCAGTTGGTTTTTCTTTTAAGTCAATGGGAGCAGGCTTACTCATTTTTTTATTGACAGTCAGCTTCTCATCTGTAAGCGACTTTTCAGTTGGATTTAATAAAACAAAGAGACCTAATATAAAAATGAAGCTCGCAGCAATGCTCACAGGAATGATCCATTTAATCTTTCTAACAGCTGATTTCCTGTACAATGTATTTTTTACAGGATAAGTCACAGAATAATCAGGCTTGAAAGTATAAGCAGACAATTCCATTTGCTCTGCATATAAAATATTTTTATCTGGAAATCTTACATCGTCTGGTGAAGCCTTTAATTGACATAATTGATTTAACAACAATCGAAGTGAAGGATTTGATTTGACAAATTCTTCCACTTGCAGTTTTTCTGCTACAGACAATTCATTGTCGGCATACATAAAAAACCAGGTTTCAAAATTTGTTTGATCTATCACTTAAATCAGATTTTCAATTTTCCCAATATATTCTTTCAACTGCAATCTTGCTCTATGTAAATAGACTTTTACTTGTGATGCATTGAGTGCAGTAATTTTTCCAATCTCGTCGTAACTGTACCCTTCATAGTCTTTTAATAAAATCAAAGATTTTTGAAGCGGTGTCAATCTTTGCAATGTTTTTTCCAACTCGTTCTTAAACCCTGCATGTCCCACATTGCCAATTTTTGATGATTCATCAAATTCTTCTACACTCACCATTCGCTGGTTTTTTCGGAAATGATCAATCATCTGATGGTACGCCACTGTAAAAAGGTATGATTTGGCAGTTTCGGTTTTCACTTCATCACGATGACGCCACATTTTTTCAAAAGCAGATTGCACCACATCCTGTGCATCTTCGGGAATCTGCATATTTTTCAATATGAACCTGTATACTCCATCTGCATACAGATCTACACATTTATTATATTCCTGCTCAGTCATTTAGTCTTGCTTCGAAACGTATATTTGTAGTACGAATTTCGATCGCAAATGTTACAGATCCATCAAAAAAAATCACTTTAACGATTTGTTTATGAACCAAACCCTAGTCAATCGCATTGGCACTGAATTGGAGGATATCAAACAGGCAGGTTTATTCAAAAAAGAAAGAATCATTGAAAGCCCCCAGGGAGCCGTTATCAAAGTTGGAGGCAAAGAAGTAATCAATTTATGTGCGAACAATTACCTCGGATTGTCTTCACATCCAAAAATTATTGATGCCGCAAAAAAATATATTGATGAGAGAGGATATGGGATGAGTTCAGTTCGGTTCATATGTGGCACACAAGACATACACAAAGAACTTGAGCAAAAAATATCTGCATTTCTGGGAACCGAAGACACCATCTTATACGCTGCTGCCTTTGATGCAAATGGTGGCGTTTTTGAACCACTTTTTAATGATGAAGATGCTATTATTTCTGATGAATTGAATCATGCATCTATCATTGATGGCGTTAGACTTTGTAAGGCACAGCGCTTCAGGTATTCACACAACAACATGGAAGATCTTGAAGCCAAATTAAAGGAAACCGCTCATTTGCGCAATCGAATCGTCGTTACCGATGGATCCTTCAGCATGGATGGTACCATTGCTCAATTGGATAAAATTGTAGCACTTGCAGAAAAATATGATGCTGCGGTGATGATTGACGAATGTCATTCTTCCGGATTTCTAGGCAAAACAGGAAGAGGTACGCATGAACATTGTGGTGTTGTAGGTAAAATTGATATCATCACTGGTACCTTGGGAAAGGCACTGGGAGGAGCATCGGGAGGATTTACCAGCGGAAGAAAGGAGGTAATTGAAATGCTTCGTCAGCGAAGCAGACCATATTTATTTTCCAATACACTAGCACCCAGTATTGTTGGGGGTTCTATTGCAGTACTTGATTTACTCAACGAAACAACTGCATTGAGAGATAAATTGGAATGGAACACACAATATTTTAGAAATGAAATGACAAAAGCAGGGTTTGATATCAAACCTGGTGTTCATCCTATTGTTCCCATCATGTTGTATGAAGCAACAGTTGCACAAGAGATGGCAGCAGCACTGTTGGAGGAAGGTATATACGTAATTGGGTTTTTCTACCCGGTTGTTGCAAAAGGCAAAGCACGTATTCGTGTTCAATTAAGTGCTGCACACGATAAAGAACATCTTGATAAGGCCATTGCTGCATTTGTAAAAATTGGCAAATCAATGAAAGTAATTCAATAGCAAATCTTTCAATGTTCAATAAGCTTCGTTATAAATATCAACGCTATAGCTCAATCTTAAAAGAAATCAAAAACTGGCCTTCCTATTTTCTTTTTAAACTTGGTATTCATCCAGGAGATACATTTATATTCAGATTCAAAGACGGACATTCCTATGAGGTTCCAAAAAAAATGATTGGGCCATTCAGGGAGTGTTTTTTTGATGATCAATATCTTCAAAAATTTGATTACCGTGGTTTCCCTTCTAAACCGATCATCATTGATATTGGAGCCAATGTTGGTTATGCAGCATTGTATTTTTTTCGAAAATTTCCTGGAGCTACCATCCATAGTTTTGAACCAATGCCATTTCTACAAAGCGTGTTGTACCAATACCAGCAAGCATATAAAAATTATGATTGGAAAATTCATCCATATGGACTCTGGAAAGAGGCTGGTACATTGCAGTTGTATACAACATCTACAGATGACTTCACCTCTGTTTCAGGAGTAATGAAATTTTCAAATGCAGAAAAAAAATTCAACGTTCAAGTGGGTACTATTCAGAATTTTATTCAGGATAATAAGATCGAGACAATTGATCTCCTGAAACTTGATTGTGAAGGCGCGGAATATGAAATATTGTTTTCACTCAGTGAAACGGATTATAAAAAAGTGAAGAGAATTGCCATGGAAACTCATGTAACCGAGCATCATAAGACAGAAGATTTGGTTGAATTTCTTAAAACAAAAGGATTTCAATTGTCATATGTTACAAAGCCTGAAACCGGACATGTTTGGGCTTGGAGATAAAAAATGCGAATGAACGTAGGATTCGATGCAAAAAGACTTTTCTTAAATAATACCGGACTGGGTAATTATTCTAGATATGTTGTAAACGCATTGCTCCAATACAAATCCAATGATCACTATTTTTTGTTTACTCCAAAAATTAATATAAATAACAGGACAGAACACTATCTTGATCACCCTGCCATCAATATAATTCAGCCAAATAAACTCATTCAATTACCTATAATAAATGCATGGTGGCGTTCAGCAGGGATTGTACATCATTCAAGTTTTAAAAATCTCGATATATATCATGGATTAAGCCATGAACTCCCAGTAAATATTCCATCGCATATAAAAAAGTTCGTCACGATCCACGATTTGATTTTTTACAGGTATCCCGAATTTTATCAACCCATAGATGTATTTATCTATAAACAAAAACTAAAATCAGCTTGCCAACGTGCAGATAAAATCATGGCCATCAGTGAGCAAACTGCGAGTGATTTGGTTTCATTTTTAAATATACCTGCCAATAAAATCAAAGTAGTTTACCAGGGTTGTCATGATCAATTCAGAAAAATTACGACCAATGAGGAAAGAAATTCCATAAAAGCAAAATATAGACTCCCTGAAAAATTTCTATTAAACGTATCTACCGTTGAAGAACGAAAGAATACACTTGGCTTGGTAAAGGCATTGGCGCGCATACCAGCAAGTCAAAGGATTCCACTGTTGATTGTGGGACGACACACGAAATATTTCAAAAAAGTGAATGCATATATACAATCATCTGGATTAACAAATGATGTAATCTTCATAGATAAAGTTGGATTTTCTGAATTACCTGCCATTTACCAAATGGCATCTGCATTCATCTATCCCTCGATTTTTGAGGGATTTGGCATCCCGTTGTTGGAGGCTGCGGAATCGTCAATTCCAATCATCACTTCAACTGGATCATGCTTCAAAGAAGCTGCTGGTAAAGATGCTGTTTTTGTAGACCCATTGAACATCAATGATCTTGCATCTGCTATAATTGATATGGTAATCAACGATCAATCGGAGCGGATCAGAAAACAGAAAGAACATGCAAGAAAATTTTGGCCTGAGCATTCAGCCAATGATATAACTACTTTTTATCAATCATGAGGGTTCAACCCATGCACCGCTTTCTTTCAATAAATTGATCAATTCATCAACAGCAACTTCACTGTCAACATTTTTCTTGACAATTTCTTTGCTTCTATACAATGTAATTTTACCAGGGCCACTTCCAACATACCCAAAATCAGCATCAGCCATTTCACCAGGACCGTTTACAATGCATCCCATGATGGCAATTTTAACTCCTTTTAAATGATTCGTTACAGAACGAATCTTTGCAGTTGTTTCCTGCAGGTCAAATAGAGTTCTGCCACAACTCGGACAACTGATGTATTCGGTTTTTGAAATCCTTGTACGCGTTGCCTGTAGAATACTGAATGCAGTATTGTTGGCAAACTGATAAATATCTTTTACAGTCAAATAGGTTCTGCCATTGACTTTTGGATTCTCCAATTTCATATCTCCTTTGAATCCCAATGAAATCCCATCTCCCATTCCATCTAATAACAAAGCACCCGTCTCTGCTGCAAAATGAATCAAATGCTCATCGGGTGTATGTTTTGAACTTATACATGATAAAATCACAGGATTGTCAATTCCACAAGATGCAAATTCAACAAACATCCTACGAACACTCTGCATTGCATTGATATTGGCACTCCTTAAACAAAAAACAACTGTTTTGTCTTTTGCAACTTCTTTCAACCATTCAGTATCAAATGCATTGGGGCTAACTGATGCACCTAATTCATCATAACAGTCAATCACAACAAAATTCATCCTGTCGCTCTTCTGTTTTGCCTCTTTGTATTCCGAAAGCAAGAAAAGTGGAAAGCATGACTCGGTATTTTTCCAAATTGGTGCGTTCACAACATTTTTCAATGTGCCAGGAAGAGCAAATTCAATTGGTCTTTCACCAGTATATAGATAATCAGCAGCAGCATCTTGAATACTCCACTTATCAGTGTTGGCATCATATTGATACCCGATGCTTTGCAAATGATCAGGAAGCAAATCAGTAATTGCACTTAAATCTGCCATTGCCACAGGAACTTGTTTACCTCCAATATTTTCCACTACACGCGAAACCCTTCGCTTGTATTCAAATGGCGAATAAGGAAGCTTGATAGATTCAATGATATCTTTTGAGATATTTCGATTGTTGTATCTCTTCACAAGATCCAGACAAACCGGAATTTCAAATTCAGGATCTTCGGTGAGTGAAACCCGGATGGTATCTCCAATGCCATCTTCAAGCAATGTTCCAATTCCGATAGCAGATTTGATTCGTCCATCTTCTCCATCTCCTGCTTCAGTGACTCCCAAATGCAATGGATAGCAAATTCCAAACTCCTGTTGCATGGTTTGAATCAACAAGCGATAGGCTTGAACCATCACCTGAGGATTGCTCGACTTCATGCTGAGCACAATATTATGGTAGGCTTCGCTACGTGCAATACGTAAGAATTCCATCGCACTTTCTACCATCCCATTTGCACTGTCGCCATATCTGCTCATGATACGATCACTCAAAGAACCATGATTGGTTCCAATGCGCATCGCAGTACCATGTTCCTTACAAATTTTTACCAGTGGAGTAAAGCGCTCACGAATTCTCTCAATCTCTTCATTGTAAGCTGCATCGGTATATTCGATGAATTCAAACTTTTTCTTATCTGCATAGTTACCCGGATTCACACGCACTTTCTCAATAATGCGGGCTGCAATTTCAGCAGCATTGGGAGTAAAATGGATATCCGCAACAATTGGAGTATTGTAACCGCGTTTCCTCAATTCTTTTTTTATCTCCAATAAATTATTCGCTTCATTTTTTGATGGAGCTGTAATTCTCACCAATTCTGCACCTGCTTCAATACAACGAATACTTTGCTCAACCGTTCCTTTCGTGTCCATGGTGTCGGTGGTTGTCATGGTCTGAACACGAATGGGATGATGGTTGCCCAGCAATAAATCGCCAATCTTAACTTCAACTGTTTGAAGACGTTGATAAGTAAATAGAGATGGTGTATATAATTGCATCAAGTCTAAGTTACATGATCCCCTTAAAAAAACCGATATGTTTTAGGATCTCTTTGCAGAGCGCTGTACTCATAGCGGAAGCATCTGAATCCAATGCAGATGTATAGTTAATTACAAAAGGATAAACGTGTCTATTTTCTTCCACCCAACCAATCACCCATGAAATTTTCTTATTGTCAGATATTAACTCCGTTTTTTGATATGCCAATTGGTATTGAGCATTGTTCTCAACAATTAAAGATTTTTTAATTGCCTCCTGCACACTGGATCTGAAAGGAAGTTGTTTGAAATAAAGCCTCTTGATCAATCCTAGTTGTTCATCTGGAGAAATAGATATTGAATCTTGTTTCCATTTTTTATTCCCATACTTCACACTGTCTACCCAAAACTGTAAAGTATCTTTCCCTATCAATTGATTGAGCGCATTAAAATCTATTTGAACAGTATCGCTCGCTAATTTACCGGTATGCACTCCAACCAGTTTACTGAAAATCATAAAACTTTCACCTGGAGGAAAATTTTGCTTGAACCGGTCAAGATTATAAATCGTAAATGAACCCCTGCTGTTGTCAAACATGCCAAAAGTTCCTTCCACTTGCTTGTCTTTGAAATATTTTTCAATGCTGTCGTCAACAGTTACATTGTTAACAGTGCAAGATTGAATGAAAAAAAATGCAATAACAACAAATGCAATTTGATTAAAAGTACTTTTCATGGTGATCAGTCTTTATAGTTTCTCCACCATCTGTATCCAACGAAACCTATGATGGCCAGCGGCGCAACCATCAAATAAATAATTCCGGAATTAAGTCCCCTTGCAGGTTTATCGCCCAACTGTTGAGCAGTCTTGGTGCAAATGGAACACTGCGACATTGCGTCCTTCGTAACCAACATTGTTCCGAGAAAGCAACATATGAGCAATGCTTTTTTCATACCTATTAAACAGCTTCGGCCTTCATTTGTTTTGCAAGACGATTTCTTTCTGTTTCGTCGAGAATCAATTTTCTCATGCGGATGAAGTTAGGCGTAACCTCGATACACTCATCATGCTGGATGTATTCCATACATTCTTCAAGTGTCATGAGTCGCTTGGGGGCGATGCTGGCAGCACCGTCGGTACCACTGGCACGCATGTTGGTGAGCTTCTTACCTTCATTGGGATTTACAACAAGATCACCGGGTTTGTTGTTCTCCCCAATGACCATTCCTTTGTATACTTCTTCTCCTGGATCCACAAAAAAGAAACCGCGATCCTGTAATTTATCCAATGAGTAGGCAGTTGTTGAACCACCTTCCTTTGCAAGCAATACTCCATTGTTTCTGCCTGGGATAGGTCCCTTCCATGGCTTGTATTCACTGAAGCGGTGGGCCATCACTGCTTCACCTGCAGTGTTAGTCAGCATGTTGGTACGAAGTCCGATCAGTCCGCGAGAAGGAATCTCAAATTCAATATGCTGCATATCGCCCTTGGTTTCCATCACAGACATTTCACCTTTTCTCCTGCTTACTAAGTCAATCGCTTTGGAAGCGTATTCCTCCGGAACATCAATTACAAGTACCTCGTATGGCTCACATTTTTTACCATCAATCTCTTTTATGAGCACCTGTGGTTGTCCGATTGTCAATTCATATCCTTCTCTTCGCATCGTCTCGATCAAGACACCAAGATGGAGGATGCCCCGTCCGTAAACCAGGAAGCTATCTGCACTGTCAGTTTCTTTCACACGCAGTGCAAGGTTTTTTTCAGTTTCTTTCATGAGACGGTCACGCAAATGGCGACTCGTTACAAACTTACCATCCCTGCCAAAGAAGGGTGAATTGTTGATGCTGAAAAGCATACTCATAGTGGGCTCATCCACATGAATAACCGGTAGGGCTTCTGGATTTTCAAAATCTGCAATAGTATCACCAATGTTAAATCCTTCAATCCCTACAACAGCACATAAATCACCTGCATGCACTTCTGTTACCTTGCGTTTCCCCATTCCTTCAAATACATACAATTCTTTTACACGCTGCTTCTTCAAAGAACCATCAGCCTGCATGAGTGTGATAGGCTGGTTTTCTTGGATGGTATTCCTGGCAACTTTCCCAATGGCAATTCTACCAAGAAAAGAAGAGTAATCCAGTGAAGTGATTTGCATCTGAAGGGTACCTTCCTCTGTTTTTGGAGGCGGCACATACTTGATAATTCCTTCCATCAAAGGAATAATATTATCTGTAGGTGTGAGGCTGTCATTAAACCAGCCGTTCTTACCTGAACCATAATAAGTTGGGAAATTCAATTGTTCTTCGGTTGCATCCAGATTGAAGAAAAGTTCAAATACTGCATCATGCACTTCATCAGGACGACAATTTGGTTTATCAACTTTATTGATCACAACAATCGGACGCAGGTTTAACTGCAGTGCTTTCTGCAATACAAAACGGGTTTGTGGCATAGGCCCTTCAAAGGCATCCACCAACAAAATCACACCATCGGCCATTTTCAATACCCGCTCCACTTCACCACCGAAATCGGCGTGTCCGGGTGTATCTATCACATTGATTTTCACATCATTATATGTAACCGCGGCATTTTTACTGAAAATGGTAATGCCTCTTTCTTTTTCCAAATCATTGCTGTCCATGATCAACTCCCCTGTTTCCTGGTTGTCACGGAAAACTTTGGCAGTATGAAGAATCTTATCAACCAAGGTTGTCTTTCCGTGGTCTACGTGCGCAATGATTGCTATGTTCCTGATATTCATATTGTTATTTAGTCGCCGCAAATTTACGACAAATCACTGGGGCAGGCAATTAAATAATAATGTATTGGGCCTTATTTAACCTTTCGGACTACATAAAGCACTGTGGTCCAAACCAATACAAGCACCATGGCCGTAAATTGGTGTGCTGCACCCAACCATAAGAGTGCGGTTGCATGATTTGCAAACAACACTGTAAAAATGCCAAGAATTACCTGAAGAATGATGATGATCAAAGGAAGCTTACTTAGTTTCTTAAAAAAATCAGAGGAAGAAATGTTCTTCGCTTTAAAAAACCATAGAACCATCAAAATTGAAATGATATATGCAAGTGTACGATGGATGAAATGAACAGCCAACGGGTCTTTGGTAAAATTGGAAAACCTGTCATTCAACATTGAAGATGGCAACCACTCCCCATTAATGGTAGGCCAAGTGATTGCAAAATTTGCAGCTTTGAGTCCTGCCATGAATGCACCAAAAATCAACTGAACGATGATTAATAGAAAAAGTCCAACTGAAAATTTTTTCAGTTCTGGCGACACGACAAGTTGAGATACATCCAATATTAACTGCAATGCAAACCACAAGGTATAACACAACAATCCCAATGCAGAGATAAAATGAATGGCCAATCGTATATGATCTACATACAATTTTTCATCGTTCAATCCACTCTTCACCATGATCCAACCAATGAGTCCTTGCAATATCCCCAACAAAAAAAGGATCATCAATGGTTTGACCATTTCCTTTTTAAATTTTTTGGTGATGATGAAGTAAACAAATGGGATAAGAAAAACAACTGCAATCAATCTTGCCCATTCACGATGGAACCATTCCCAGAAATAAATAAACTTGAAATCTGACAACGTAAATTCAAAATTCAAATGTTTGAATTGACCAATCTGTTTGTATTGATCAAACGCTTTCTGCCAGTCAGCCTCGTTCAATGGAGGGATGGCTCCAAGTATCGGCTTCCATTCAGTAATAGATAAACCTGAACCAGTAAGTCGGGTGATTCCACCCAATAGTACCTGCACAACAATCATTCCCACACCAATCAATAACCAAATGGCTACGGCATTTGATTTTTTATTTGCATTTGCTTGCATGTTGCAAAGGTAGTTTACAATTCTTTCCGCCATTCTTTTGATGAATTTTTCTTGCTACTTTGCACGGGATGCTCAAACCATTTTTTCAATCTTTAGAACCAGAAGCGGGTTGTGATGAGGCTGGACGAGGTTGTCTGGCCGGACCGGTTTTTGCAGCAGCAGTCATGCTGCCAAGAGATTTTTATGATGCAGGATTGAATGATTCAAAACAAATCAGCGAAAAAACAAGATATCGTTTAAGAGAGATCATCCAAAGAAATGCCATCGCATGGTCAGTTGCAAAAATTGATGCAGCTGAGATTGATCATATCAATATTTTGAATGCATCGATCAAAGCGATGCATGTTTCAATCAGTCAATTATCTCTCGCACCAGCATATATTATTGTTGATGGAAATCGTTTCAAACCATACAATGCCATTCCATATTCAACCATTATAAAAGGTGATGGAAAATTTGCTTCCATTGCAGCAGCAAGTATTTTGGCAAAAACATACCGAGATGATTTTATGTTGGAGGTACATGAAAAATTTCCTCAGTATCAATGGAATAAAAATAAAGGATACGGAACCTTAACACATAGAAAGGCAATTGCAGAATTTGGGAGATGTGAATTGCATAGAGAGAGTTTTAAATTGAAAGAGTTTAATAAGTTGTAATTGTTGTAGTGGTTGTAATAGTTATTTTTGTTATCGTGGTTATCATTGTTGTTTTGTAATACTATGGATTCGATAACAATGACAACGATTACAACAATTACAACTCCACATAACCCATCCCTTGTCTAATGATTTTCGGCTGCTCATCAATCATATCAACAACCGTAGAATATTCCATCCCACCGATACCTCCGTCAACTACTATATCAACAAGCTTTTCAAATTTCGTGTGAATCAATTCAGGATTGGTGTATTCTTCCACCATATCGCCAGGCAGTGAAGAACTTAAAATTGGATGACCCAATGCAGCAGCAATTGCATGGGTGATTTTATGATCTGGCACACGGAGTCCAATCGTATTTCTCTTGCTCTTTAATATTTTGGGAACTTCTTTGCTCGCATGAAGTATAAATGTAAACGGACCAGGAATATATTGTTTGATGAATCTGTATTGTGGTGTTGTGATAGATCTCGCATATTTACTCAGATCGGAGAGATCACTACAAACAAAAGACAGGTTTGCCTTTTCAGGGTCAATCCTTTTGATTCTACAAATTCTTTCAACTGCTTTGGGTTGAAAAATATCACACCCCAATCCATAAACTGTATCTGTTGGATAAATGATTACACCGCCGTCTTTCAGGCAATCAGCAATTTTTTTGACGATTCTTTCTTGTGGATTTTCAGGATGAACGTTGACCAGCATAAACTATGCAATGGTCCAGGTTTCATGTCCTCTTATTAATTTATTGAGATCCCCCTTCCCTTTCTTGGTCATCACCTCATCGATTTGTTCCTGCAACATGTCTTCATAGCAAGGACGATCGGTCTGATAAAAAACACCAAACGGTCTTGGCAGATGTCCTTCAATGCGTGGATCATCAAACATTCTTACCAATATCTGTGCTTTGTAAAAATCTTTTTCATCATGGATCCAGCAATCATCAACACTTGCTCCATTGCTCAGGTCAACAACGACAGGCTTGAAACCATCGAGCTTAATACCTTTTTCTTTATTTGCACCAAACAACAATGGTTTACCATGTTCAAGAAACAATGTTTCTATGGGCTTGGTTGCTTTCTCTGTGAAAATTTCAAATGCACCATCATTGAAGATGTTGCAGTTCTGATAGATCTCCAGGAAGGATGTTCCTTTGTGTGCATTGCTTCTCAACAACATTTCCTGCAGATGTTTTGGATCACGGTCCATGCTTCTTGCAATAAAAGTTCCATCAGCACCCATTGCCAAGGCAAGTGGATTGAATGGATGATCCAAACTACCGTATGGTGTAGACTTGGTTACTTTATGTTCTTCAGATGTTGGTGAATACTGTCCCTTTGTCAATCCATAAATCTGATTATTGAAAACCATGAAATTGACATTGAAATTTCTTCTCAACAAATGAATGGTATGGTTTCCACCGATGCTCATTGAATCTCCATCGCCACTTACAATCCATACACTTAAATCTGGGCGTGCGGCTTTCAATCCACTTGCAATCGCTGTTGCTCTTCCATGAATGGAGTGCATACCATAAGTTTCCATATAATATGGGAACCTGCTCGAACAACCGATACCGGAAATGATTGCAATATTCTCTCTTGGGATACCAAGTGTAGGCATGATTTTTTGTACCTGTGCGAGAATAGAATAATCACCGCAGCCAGGGCACCAACGTACTTCCTGATCTGATTGAAAATCTTTTGAGGTAAGATTTTGAACGGCAGTTTGAACGGATTCACTCATAATAAATAATTAACTATTTAAAGTTAATCAATTTTTCAGGTCAATAAAAAAAGAGAACCCAAGGGTTCTCTTTTAAAAATTCGGTAGGATGCAAAGACTACCAACGGTTTCCACCGCCGCCACCGCCGAAGTTGCGACGACCACCGCCACCGCCACCACCATTGTTGGGGCGTTGCTCACGAGGCTTCGCCTCGCTAACTTTGATCGCACGTCCTTCTACAGTTGCACCATCCAATTCTTGGATAGCTTTTTGGGCAGCTGCATCGTCAGACATTTCAACAAAACCGAAACCACGGCTACGGCCAGTGAATTTGTCTGTGATAACTTTTGCTGAAGTTACTTCTCCATACTCAGCAAAGAATTCTTTCAAGTCTTCATCCTGTACGTTGAAGCTCAAATTTGAAACGTAAATGTTCATTACAAATAAAATTGATTAAAAATACTGAGAGAAACACAGGGGTAAAGAAGACTTACTATTAGCAGGTTTTGATGCTTAGCAGAAAATACTTTCACTTACTTAATACTGTACTTAACTCAAATAACAGGGCAAAGATAGACCTATTCAATCAAATACAACAATAAATTATTATGAAAACTATGTTAACGTATTTGTTTCCAATGGATTAGCAGATGCCATGGCACGCTTCTCATCCTGTAAACTCTTATAAGAAATCAATGTGCTCACCAAAAAAAATGCTGCACCGGCAATAAAAGGAGCACCTGGAAAATAATATGTATAACTGTCTCTACTAAAATGAGAAAACAGGTTTGACATGATCAACGGCCCAAAAATTGAAGTAGCACTCATTAAACTTGTTAATGCTCCCTGTAGTTCTCCTTGCTCATTTGAAGGAACATGTTGTGAGATAATCCCTTGCAATGCGGGACCTGCGATACCGCCTAAACAATAAATAAAACAAAACGCAAACATCATCCAGGTAGAACTTGCAAAAGCAAACAAAAACATTCCAATGGTATACATCATCAACCCAACAAACAACGCGCGTGCCTGACCCAATTTTGGAATTACAATTCTAATCAATCCCCCTTGAACAATAGCAACCATCAAACCAACAAATGCAAGTGAATACCCAACCATCCCTGTATTCCAATTAAATTTCTTGATGGTATAATAACTCCATGTTGTTTGAACTGCATGTGCACCTATATAAATAAAGGTCAATGAAAGTATGAGCCCTGTTAACGCTGGATATTTTTTAAGATGCATCAGCGATCCAACAGGATTTGCTCTCTTCCAATCAAAATTTCTTCTTTTATCTGATGGCAATGATTCAGGTAGAATCAACAACCCATACAACCAGTTCACCAATGACAACCCAGCTGCGAAGAAAAATGGAACCCTTTCTCCGTATTGTCCGAGAACTCCACCCAGCAAAGGACCAATGATGAAACCGAGTCCGAATGCAGCTCCCATCAATCCAAAATTTTGTGCACGTTTTTCAGGTGTACTGATATCAGCAATGTATGCAGATGCAGTTGTGAAGCTTGCTCCAGTAATTCCTGAGATAATTCGGGCGATGAACAACCAAACAATATTAGGTGCCCACGCCAGCAAGAGATAATCAATACCAAAACCAAACAATGAAATCAGGATGATGGATCTTCTTCCATATCGATCACTCAGGTTCCCCAATACAGGTGCAAATAAAAATTGCATGATTGCATACGCGAACATAAGAAAACCGCCATAACGAGATGCAACACTCATATCACCTCCAGTTAGTTTTTGGATGAGTGATGGTATCACAGGGATGATGATCCCAAATCCAATTACATCAATCAGGATTGTAACAAAGATGAATCCAAGTGCAGCTGAGCGATTTTTATTTAAGATCATATTATGAATGTTGGACGGAATCATACACCACTACCCTTCTCCACAAATGCTTGCACTCTTCAATGAATTGTAAATGCATTGGATGGGTTTGATATACATCCTGGTCCTCAGCAGTTTCAAAAATATTTAACCATGAAACAGCATAGGTAGTATCGATGACATCACGATTTGTATCTGCTGGCAAGCCAATATGAAACATCTTGATTTGTGGAACAGCACTTAACTTTTCCAAGCCTTCGATTAGTGCAGCTAAATCTTCTTTGCTGCCCGGGTTTTTCAACCAAAAATAGACATGATGAATAAAATTGTTCTTCAATTCCATAAATGACCATTTAGGCGGTGAATTTAATCAAAATGCGTGGTTTACTATTCAGTTGATCGTATAATTACGAATAGGATATTGAAGAAATACTCTTTTTAGTTTGATTTTACTAAACAGTATAATATTGAAGCGAGCATACCGTTTAACAGACAAAGAACCCAACCATGCTGACACTTCTTGTTGTACTTTTCATTGTGCTATTAGCTAGCATTCCCTCAAACAGATGGAATAATATGTTCAGCAAACAAATTCCAAGAACTACGTCTTTTGCCTCATCAGAAGATGCTGGACTAGCACAATGGGATGATTTCTCATTGACAAACACGCCAGACATCATCAAAAAAGGAGTAACCGATATCAGCAAGTATTACATCTAACTCAATTTTGCAGCAATTCTTCTTCTTGCATCTTTGGTATTGAATGGTGCAACTTTTGTAAAACGCTTGACACCCAACAACATCATTCTTTGTTCATCCCCACTTGCGAATGCATTGATGGCATCTTTTCCATGTTTATGCACCCTGTCGGCTGTATCATATAAATATATCCTTGCCATATCAAGTTCCATGGCACAGTTTGCTTCGCCTTTTTGTTCAACCAACTTGATGGCACGCAACAACCCACTCTCTGCATGAAACACATCAATGGCCATGTCGGCAATGTGCATGATGATTTCCTGTTCTGATTCCAACTGCATCATCAGCTTTTGAGCAGCAGCACCTGCTACCATGAAGATGGCTTTCTTCATTTGTGCAATGGCTTTCAATTCTTCTGCAAATGGAGTGTCGTCGGTCGATCCAAATTCTGGAATGCTCATCAATTCTTTTTGAACAGCCATGGCAGGACCCATAAAATCGAGTCTTCCTTTCATGGCGCGTTTCAATACCATGTCAACAATCAAGAGTCGATTGATTTCATTGGTTCCTTCAAAAATTCTATTGATACGACTATCGCGATATGCTCTTGAAACATTGTATTCATCACTGAAACCATTTCCTCCATGAATTTGCACGGCTTCATCTACAGCAAAATCCAGCAATTCAGATCCGGATACTTTTAAAATTGCACACTCAATGGCGTATTCTTCTGCTGCACCCAAGAGAGCTTCATTGAAAGGTTTTCCAGCAGCAAGCAATTCTTTTTCTTTCTCTTCGATCCACATGGATGCACGATACAAAGCAGCTTCAACCACCCATGTACGAAGAGCTACTTCGGCAAGTTTATGTTGCATCGCTCCAAATTCAAAAATGGGTCTTTTGAATTGTTCTCTGGTCTTTGCATATTTCAACGCATCTACCAATGCCATCTTTGCTCCGCCCATCGTGGAAGCACATAATTTCAAACGACCAAGATTTAAAATATTGAATGCAATTACATGACCTTTTCCAATTTCACCCAATACATTTTCTACTGGAACTTTGCAATCTTGAAAATATAATTGAACAGTAGATGAACCTTTAATTCCCATTTTACGTTCTTCCTGACCTTGCGTAAATCCTTCCATTCCTCTTTCAACGATAAATGCGGTGAATTGTGTTCCATCAATTTTTGCAAATACTGTATACACATCTGCAAAACCACCATTGGTAATCCAGCATTTTTGTCCATTCAATATGTAATGCTTTCCATCTTCACTCAACTTTGCGGTTGTTTTTGCTCCAAGTGCGTCGCTTCCACTATTGGGTTCTGTCAATCCATATGACCCTTTCAACTTACCAGTTGAAAGTCCAGGTATGTATTTTGCTTTTTGTGCTTCTGTTCCAAAATAGAGAATAGGCAAGGTCCCAATTCCAGTATGTGCTGAGAAGGCAACCGAAAAAGAATGTCCAGCACCCAATGCTTCTGCTACAATGATAGCAGAAGTAAATTCTTTTCCTAATCCTTCATATTGTTCCGGAATAGAAACACCCATCAAACCTAACTCACCAGTCTTCTCCATCAAACCAGGCATGAGTCCTGCTTCTAATTTATCAATCCGATCCAAGAGAGGGGTCACTTCAGTTGTGATGAACTGATGACACATGTCGAACATCATTTTTTGTTCTTCACTAAAATCTTCAGGAATAAATGTATTGGATGGAGCTGCTGCTTCGATCATCCATCCAGCGCCTTTCATTACTTGTTTAATTGTTTCCATAACAAAGGATTTAATATGTTATTTAAGATTGTCGTATACTTTTTGCAATACAATTTTTGCGCGATCAACATCTGAAGTGATTACACCTTCCAAAGCTTCATTCAACGTATTGGATGCAATTTCCATGGTATGGTCTTGCATTTTTCTTGCAGCGTCTGTTAATACAATCAGGTTCAATCTTCTGTCTGTAGGTGATGCAACTCTTTTTACAAGTTTTAGTTTTTCAAGATTATCGAGCAATCTTGTTATACTTGGTTTATCGCGAAATGTTGCATTGCAAAGTTCTTGCTGACTCACTCTATCTTTTTTCCAGAGATGATAGAGTACACTCCATTGTTCGATGGTAATTTCAATTCCTTGCTGCTTGAAATTTTTTTGCAGTCTTCTTGCAATGGCAGTCGAAGCCATTCCTGTAATAAAACTGTAAAGCTCCCCCCATTTAAATTGGTTGTTTGGCATATAGTTAGTTATGCAACTATATGAAGTTAAGGAATTTCACGAATGAAAAAATCTTTTATGATAGCGATGATAAAATTTAACTTACACGTAAATAGTTGCTTTTGAAATGGTTGTGTGGATGATCATTTTGTTGGTCTTGCTCTTGTACATGTTCATTATAGTATGGGCAAACAGATTGTTTATTCGGTTAAAGCCGTTTCAACCAATACATTATATATATGAGCCGGTGAGTATTATCATACCGGCAAGAAACGAAGAGGCAAACATTGGGAGGTGTATTGACAGTTTATTGGCGCAGGATTATCCATCTGACTTAATGGAAATTATAGTGGTGGATGATCAGTCGGATGATCTTACAGCTTCGATTGTAAAAAGTTATCAGCATAGCAGGATAAAGTTGATCAGCATTTTGGCGAATGAAAAGTTTGGGAAAAAATCTGCTGTTGCAAAGGGAATACATTCATCCAGTCATGATATTATTGTGACAACAGATGCGGATTGCAATTTCAATAAAAATTGGTTGGCAACCATTGTTACATGCAAAGAGCAAAACAATGCAGTGATGGTTGCAGCACCTGTAGCATTTAGAAAAGAGAAAACCTATTTGGATGTTTTTCAATCGCTCGATTTTATTTCATTACAAGGCATTACGGCAGTTGCAGTGTCGAATAAACAGTTCAACATGTGTAATGGAGCAAATTTGCTTTATACCAAAACTGCATTTAAAAAAGTGAATGGATTTGAAGGGGTTGATCAAATTGCATCAGGAGATGATATGTTGTTGATGGAAAAAATGGACAAAGCATTCCCAAATCAAATTACTTATTGCTATGCACATCAGGCAATTGTAGAAACAGCTGCAGCAAACAGTTGGGAAGCATTCATGCAGCAACGCATACGATGGGCCAGTAAAGCAAAAAATTATAAAAACGTTTCCATCAAAGCAACACTCTTATTGGTATTTCTCGTGAACCTTATACCCGTGGTTTTACTTGGATTATCCATCGTTGATATGTATTTTATAAAATATCTCTTGCTTTTTTTATGCATCAAATCGTTTGCGGAAATACCATTCATGTTGCATGTTTCGATGTTTTTTCAAAAGCAGCGTCTGATCGGATGGTTTATTCCATCACAAATTCCTCATACACTGTATACAGTGTTCGCAGCCTTTTTAGGATTCATTACGCAGTATGAGTGGAAGGGAAGGAAGGTAAAATAAGATTACCCCGCAACCGGCACGTTTCTGCTGAAACTTTCATCCAATGAAATGAATGTTTCAGTCCGTTCAATGCCCTTAATTTTTTGCAGCTGATCGTGCAATACAAAACGCAACTGATTGATGTCTTTTGCCACTACTTCGATGAACATGCTGTAGTTGCCAGTTGTATAATTCAACCGAATGATTTCAGGAATTTTTTTGAGGTCCTCTGCAACCTGATCATACAATGAACTCTTTTCCAAATAGATTCCGACAAATGCCTTGATATCATATCCCAATAGTTTGAGATCGACATTCAGTTTAGTACCTTTGACAACTCCCAGCTCTTGTAATTTCTTGATGCGAACATGAATCGTGCCTCCAGATACAAACAACTGTTTTCCAAGATCTGCATAAGAAATGCTCGCATCTTCCGTCATGATCTGAATGATCTGAAGATCCAGTTTGTCAAGATTTAATTTTGAGGCCATAATCAATATCTATTTTTAAGAGTATTTAATAATGCATGCAATTTATTGAATATTTTCAATAATTAAAAAATATTTATTGAATTTATATCAATAAAAGTGGATTTGCTTTAAATTTGCGTCAGTTCTTACAATTGTGGGGTGATGAAACTTTCGGCAGACATGCCCTCTTGTCTCGAGGGTGGGGAATAACAGGATAAACGTAGTGTAGAGCCGTTTCGAGCAATCGGAACGACCAGGGTCGACCACTGAACTTTGCGCTACAGCTAACTGCCTCGTGGAGGTTCGACTCCTCCCCCCACAGCAATAAAAATCCCATAATCAACTGTAATACAGTTTTTTATGGGATTTACTTTTAAAAGTAGGTTACACTAAAAGTTTCACTACCATTTTATTTACTTTGCTGCTGATCGTGGTTAATCAACTGTAAGTCATCAAAAAAAGTGTACCGATTACTTAGCTAGTTTCCTAGTTTGTTAAATTTAATTGTTTCTGTTCTAAATAATTGTGTTTTCGGTTTTTAATACTTGTACTTTTAATCTCTTCTCTTTTTCTTAAGATCATCTCTCCTCTACCAAAATATACATCTGCAGGAGTTAAGTTTTTTAATGATTCATGGTACCTCCCGTTGTTATAGTAGTCAACAAACTTTCCAATTGCCTCTTTTAGCTGCTCAGGATGATAGTAGTTATCTAGATTTACGACATTTTTTATAGAGCGGTGGTAGCGTTCAATCTTGCCTTGGGTTTGTGGATGCCCCCTTCTTCCATGTATAGGCCTGATTTTTACACTTTCTAGATACTTTTTTAGTTCGGATGACACAAAACAAGCACCATTATCACTCAGTAGTGCTGGTCTTTGGTTTTTTTTGAGCTTGGCCTTTTTCATTGCTAGGTCAACCACCTGCTGAACATCTTCTGCTCTCATTGTCGTGCACAAGTCCCAGTGGATGATATAACGGCTGTAGTCATCTAAAATAGTACTTAGATAATACCATCCCCATCCCAAGATCTTAAAGTAGGTAAAATCCGTTTGCCACATCTCATGGACAAAGTGCGTCTTCTTCTTAAACTCATTGCTAGCTGACATTAAAACGTATGCAGGTGTCGTTATAAGTCCCCTAGCTTTTAAGATCCTATATACACTACTTTCTGAGATAAATACCTGCTGTTCATCAGTAAGCTTTATAGACAGTTCTCTGGCAGATAAAGTAGGATATTCCAAGGCAATCTCCACTACTAGTTGCTTTTGTTGCTCCGGGATTGCATTCCACTGCTGACGTACTTTTTTAACAGGCTCTAATCCCTCCTTATCTCTCTCTAGATAAGCATTATACCACTTATAAAAGGTGCTTTTATGGATACCAAACTCCTGAAGCGTTCTGTTTACTCCAAGCTCAGAACGTTCTACCGTCTGTATAATCTCGTATTTCTCGGCTGCCGTTAATCGCATATACTTCCTCCACTTTACTCCTTCTCGAACATTGTCAAACTTTTTTTTACAATGTCATAGCGTAGCATCAAATCTGCTACCATCTCCTTAAGGCGTAGATTCTCCTTGCGTAATTCTGCTACCTCATCTGAACTGGCTTCTCGGGTTGTATCCCCCGCTAATCTTTTCTTACCCGCTTCTAAAAACTCTTTGTTCCACTTATAGAACATCGTGGAATGAATACCATACTTACGGCATATCTCGGCTACTGATAACTCCCCACGAATAGCTTCCATCACAATTAAAATCTTTTGCTCGGATGTAAATATCCGACGAGTCTTACGACGAATGTCTTTAATAAAGTTTTCTGTGGATTGCTTCTTAGCATTTTGTTCCATAATCTGATTTTTAATAGTTAAAGAATCAGGAAACACTAGCTTAAATTAAGCATTATCTAGTACACTTTTTGCTGAAACTTTACAGATACATTGTAAGAAAAGAGAATACCACATTTAAAAAGGCAGACGACTTAATATTATGTTTAAAGGAATAGTTTATGGGTAATAGAGTTTATTGTAATTCTTAAAAAAATAAAAGCCATTATTAGGAATTTACTCCAAATAAAAACTAAATTTGAAAAATCCATATGTAGAAAAATGATTATTATGGGAATTACCCGTTTTAAAATCAATTCTATGTAAAACCATAAATGGACAAACCCACCTTAGTGGGTTTTTTTATTTTTTCATTTAAAATAGTAGTGGATTTTAAAAAGAAATCTATTAATTAGTCTAAAATAATCCGAATTAATAAATATATTTATATTATAAGAGCTACGAAAGGATATTGTAATTGCTTTTACCAGGCAACTTTCAGAAGTAATAAAACTAGCGTGATTACATTTTATATCACACTTTCCCCATATATAATGAAAATGTAAACTTATGATTATCAACAAATCATAATCGATAAGTTATGAATTAAAATAAATTCTATGTTGATTTTCAATTAAATACTTTCAATATTCGAAATTGTATTGTAATTATAGTTGTTTACTGAAAGAATATTTTTAAACGGTTTTAAACCCATTCCCTGTAAAGTAAAATTATCGGTTGCTTTAGTCTAAATATTTGTTTTATTTATCCGAGTTAACCTGATTTAATATTCATCTAAAATTGCACAGGAAATAATTTTAATAATTATTGAAAAATCTTAGAATACTTCACCCAGATTTACAGCAAATCCACGAGAACCATTTTTGCCAAATCCATAATCAATGCAAATATTGGCACCTGAATGTTTATTTACTTTCAGGCGAAGTCCAACACCATAGCCAATCTTAAATGCGTCGTACGCATTGAATATGTTATGTGAAAAAGATTGACCGTTGACAAAAAATGTACCTCCAACCAATCCATTTTTACTGATTTGAAAACGATATTCTGATTCAAGGTAAATCATGTTTCTTCCTCTGTATCTTCCTTGTATGTATCCTCTGCCGGAATTATACGTATCATCCCATCCCGTACTCGGCAATAATAAAAAGGGAGGTTTCCCTTTCAGCGTAAACCAATTCAAATTCCAGAATGCAAGTGTGTTGTTGGAATTGCTGGGAAATTTTACATACTTGCGAAAATCAAATTGAATGGATTCCCATGCAGCATCTGTTCCCAACCACTTTACATTGTTGCGATATGCCATGCTTGCCAAGAGTCCTGACGTTGGATTGATGGCATTCATCCTGGAATCGTATATCAATTTAAGTGCGGGTCCAGCTGCTTGCACCCGTTCGCTGATGCCGTATTGCTGAAATGCTGTCTTCACATTTGCAGGTGGATCTACTTCATGAATATTCCACAAGAGATCATAATACAATCCCAATCCTGCGTAAAGATTCTTCCCTATTGATCCCATCACGGTCTGATGCAATTTCAATCCACTGTACTTTACAAAGTACCCTTCGGAAACACCTGCATCATCCTCCAGTCCAAATACCTTTGAAGGATATTTGATGAACCGATAATCAATTTGATAATTCAGTTTATCATTCCGCGACCAGATATTGGCCTGAATGGGCAACATCACTTGCTTGAAAGCTGTGTAAGTAATGTTGGTTGCTATGCTTGAGAGTTTATGCTGGATAGTGGTATCTCCACTTGAATGCAATGCAAGATTTGCAGTCAGTATTCCTGCCCATCCTGTATGCATGGCATAACCTGCAGCTGGCATGACAGAAAGGTTGAGTTTTTTTTCTTTCTCCTGTTTTAGTTTATTTTTCTCTGCATGTGAAGTAAACAAATCCATCAAATCCTTGTAAGGAATGGTCGAAACCTGTGCATCCACTTCAACACAAAAGACCAGGAACAAAATAAAAAAATGCTTCTTGAGCAACGAAGAATGATTTGTTGTTCGCAAATATCAGATTAGTTTTTGAAATAATATGTTATTTCTCCACCCCACGAGAAACATGTGCCAATACCTGAAAGGCTGTCTCTGCCATTTTGTTTCCTTTGTTGTCGAGCAATGGATTGATTTCTGCAAATTCAATACAGGTTATTTTATTAGATGCCATCAACGCATCAAATATGCTGATGATTTCCTCTACATAAAATCCTGTTGGTACTGGTGTGCCTGTTCCAAAAGAAATGGCATCGCAATCCATCGAATCAACATCGAAAGAAACATAGATTTTGTCGCATGCCGACAACTGCAGCAAACAATCCTTCACTATTTTTTCGATGCCCATTGATCGTACAAATGGCACACTGTGATGTGTTATGTTCAACTCCTCGATCAACTTCTTCTCTGCTTCTTCAAAATCTCTGAGTCCCAAATAAATAAGATGCTTTGAATCAACTTTAGGATTGTCGCCACAAAGCATTTTCATTCTTTGCCAATACCACTTTGTATCTTCTTCCACCTGATTGATTTGATTGTTCAAATTATCTACTTGCAATGCAGCAGCCAAGGGCATGCCATGCACATTGCCAGAAGGAGAAGTATAGGGAGAATGAATGTCGGCGTGCGCATCCAGCCAAATAACGCCAAGTGTTGATTTTGGAAAAGCTTGTTTGATTCCCGCAATTGTTCCGAGAGCTGAAGAATGATCGCCCGATAAAACAATCGGGAAATTTCCGCGCTTGATCGAACTTGAAACGGCATTGCTTACTCGTTCGCATTGTTGGTATACATGCTCAATTCTTTTCGCAACACTGCTGGTGAATTTATTATAGATGCTCTCGTTATGTGTTCTAACATCGGTATGATTGTGACGATTGAAATAATCATCGCCCATGTTGATGGCTGCAATTTCCATTGCATCTATGCCCATGTCGGCGCCTCGCGTACCTGCTCCAATATCCGATCTATTTTTAATCAACTCGATCATGTTGCAAAACTAGGACCCATAGTAGTAGGAAGTAGTTTTTTTCAAGTAGACAGGGGTTAAAAAAATATTAAATCATGTATTCTATTGAATTGAAAGGTTTCGAATAGATATTCTTTGTAATTTTCTTAAAACTAAGAAAATGAAAAAAATATCATTGTTCATGGGTATATCGGCTTTGCTGATCATTTCTTCTTCCCATGCTCAACAACATATAAAACCTGAAAAAGCATTTGAGCATTACCTCAACAACGGAGATGCCTTTTACAGCTATGAAGTAAAAGATTCATCCAAAATTGGCAATACAACTGCCTATCAAATTTTACTTACCTCACAAAAATGGAAAGGTATCACATGGCGACATCAACTGACCGTTCTTGTTCCAAATACGATTCAACACAACGGTGCATTGGTGATCATTGCAGGCGGTGCCAACACCAATGAACAACCCAATTGGAGCAACAACGACAGGATGTGGCCTGTTGCAGCACAAATGGCGGCGGCCAATCAATCCATCGTAGCCATTTTAAAACAAACCCCGAATCAACCATTGATGGGGAATCTGAAAGAAGATGAATTGATTTCTTATACACTGCATCAATACAAACAGGATGGCGATGCTTCCTGGCCATTGTTGTTCCCCATGGTAAAATCTGCTGTTCGCACCATGGATGCGATCCAAGATTTTGGAAAGAAGCGATTTGACAGAAACATTGAAAGCTTTTTCATTTCAGGTGCCTCCAAAAGAGGATGGACAACCTGGCTGACTGCTGCAACTGAAGACCCAAGAGTAAAAGCCATTGCACCAATGGTCATTGACATGTTGAACATGCCCGCAACCTTGAACTATCAATTCAAATCATACGGTGCATACAGCGATCAGATTGAAGACTATGTAAAACTGGAAATACCACAATCCACTTCTTCCAAAAAAGGGAAGGCGGTCACTACGATGATTGATCCCTACAGTTATCGTTCTAAACTATCTGTTCCTAAAATGATTTTTATTGGAACCAATGATGAATACTGGACGGTAGATGCAATCAAATGGTACATCAATGAAATACCCGGACAGACCATGATTCACTATGTGCCGAATGCTGGACATGATTTGGGTGGTGGTGCCGAGGCACTTCAAACCCTGAGTGCGATGTATGGTAAGATGTTGAATGGAGAATCCTACCCACTCATCAACAACCATGTAAAAACTGAAAATGGAAAAGTGGTTTTGGATTTAAATGTAACCGATCAGGAATTGAAAGATATTCAAATATGGTCGGCAAATTCAACTGATCTTGATTTTAGAAACGAAAAGTTTTCTTCTCAATCCATAGGGAAAGGATCAAAAGAAAATCATGTTGAGGTTGATCTTCCAACAAGCGGATACAAAGCTTTCTATGTAGATTTCAAATACCAAGGAAGCAAAGGACCTTATGCTTCTTCAACTAGAATGTACCTGCTTTCTCCGAAAGGAATTGAATAATCAATTGATCAACTGCTTCTCTAGATCCTCCAATGCAACACCTTTTGTTTCGGGCACTTTGGTGAGCACCCAAATCAATTGAGTGAACATCATGAAGGCAAAAAAAGCAAAGATGGGCCATGGATTGTCTTTAAAAATGCCATTGTCCTTATCAAGAAAAACCGGCGTTACCAAGGTGATCAAAGCTGCAAACACCCAATGAATACTTGCTCCAAATGCTTGTCCGGTTGCACGAATGGTATTTGGAAAAATTTCTGCAATGAATACCCAAATCACCGCACCTTGTCCAATTGCATGAGAAGCAATGAACAACAACAAAAAGAACAATAAAAATTCTGGTGAAGCGCCACTGTAGAAGGCATAAGCAACCATGCTAAGACTTACAATATATCCAATGGATCCAATCAGAAGCAACGTTTTTCTTCCCAACCGATCGATTAAATAGAGTCCCACAAATGTGAAAACGAGATTGGTTCCTCCAATGGCAATCGAATTAAACAACGATGCCTTGGCAGCGAGTCCTGCTCTTTCTAAAATTTCTGGTGCATAATAAAGAATAAAATTAATACCGCTCAACTGATTATAGAATGCAACCATGAAGGCGAGTCCGATGATGCGAGCATACTTTGCTGAAAAAAATGTGGATGATTGATGGTTGACAGTTGACGGTTGACTGTTAACAGTCAGGGAATCAATAAATTCATCATGATTACTAACCCCCAAATTATTCAATATCAGTTTTGCACCTTCCCTGTCATTTTTTCGAATGATGAGCCAACGCGGACTTTCAGGAATTCCCAATACCAATAATGTATAAATCAACGATGGAAGGGCCATCACACCCAACATCCATCTCCAGTCGTTGCTTCCCCCAACACCCTGTAAAAAGTAATTGGATAAAAATGCAATAAGAATTCCAAAAACAATATTGAATTGATACATCGCAACCAATCGCCCTCTTGTTGCTGGTGTTGAAATTTCTGAAATATAGGTGGGTGCGGCAACAGATGAAATTCCGATGCCCAATCCTCCTATGAATCTGAATGCAGAGAAACTATACGGATCCTGTGCAAGCGCTGAGCCTACAGCAGAAATGCTGAAAAGTATTCCAATCCACAACAATATTTTTCTTCGTCCAAATTTCTCTGTGGGTCCGCCACCAAAAATGGAACCAATGACTGTTCCCCATAATGCCATCGACATGATGAAGAATCCATGGAACCATGGACTGGTATTCCAAAGTTCTTTGATTGGCAGATTGGCCCCTGATATAACCACCGTATCGAATCCAAAAATAAATCCTGCGAGGGCAGCGATCAGAGAAATCCCAAACAATGTATTAGACGAATTTGAAACCTTATTGCTCATATGACAAGATTGTAATCGTTAAGTTAATATATTTAAGCATACGTTCAATTCATGAAAGCAGATATCATTGTTTGTGGAGGAGGGCTGGGTGGATTTGCTGCAACACTTGCAGCAGCCAGAAACGGGTATAAAGTTATCCTAACGGAGGAAACTGATTGGATTGGTGGTCAGCTTACACAACAAGGTGTGCCTCCTGATGAACATCCGTGGATTGAAACACATGGAGCACCTGCCAGTTATAGAAAATTTCGAAACGGTGTCAGAGATTATTACAAAAAATATTACCCGCTCACGGAAGAAGCAAAATCAAACGCATACTTAAACCCCGGCAATGGTGCAGTATCCAGGCTTTGTCATGAACCGAGAGTTGCATTGGAAGTAATGCATGAGATGCTAAAGCACTTCATTGAAAATAATCAAGTTGTATTGCTTTTGAATCATAAGGCAATGGATGCCCAAGCCAGTCCATGTGAAGTGAAAGAAATTACGATAAAAAACCTACGGACAAATAGTTTCTTCAAAGCAACAGCTGATTTTTTTGTGGATGCAACAGAACTGGGCGATTTGCTTCCGTTAACTAAAACGAGCTATGTTGTAGGCGCAGTGTCGAAAAAAGAAACAGGAGAACTGCATGCCGCTGAAATTTCCAATCCTTCCAACCAACAATCCTTTACCTGTTGCTTTGCCATTGATCATGAGGAAGGCAAGAACAATGTGATTGAAAAACCATCCGAATATGATTTTTGGAAAAACCATGTTCCAACCCTTCAACCATCTTGGCCCGGAAAATTACTAAGCCTCACCTATTCGAATCCAGCTACGCTTCAACCAAGAACGCTGGACTTCAACCCGGATGGAAGTTCGGTGAAGGATGTATTGAACTTGTGGAATTACAGAAGAATTATCCATCATAAAAATTTTCTGTCGGGTGTATATAAAAGTGACATCACCCTTATCAATTGGCCAATGAATGATTATATGCTGGGAAATCTTGTGGATGTGAGCGAAAGCGAATTCCATCAACATGTTGGTCGCGCAAAACAACTCAGCTTGAGTTTACTCTACTGGTTACAAACAGAGGCCAAAAGACCAGATGGAGGAATGGGCTGGCCTGGATTGCGTTTGAGAAAAGATATCATGGGCACTTCAGATGGCTTGGCAAAATTTCCATACATCCGAGAATCGAGAAGAATGAAAACAATCTTCACCGTAAAAGAAGAACACGTTGGAAAAGAACAATTTGATAAAACATACGGTAGAAATGGAATGAAGCAGTTTCCGTTTGAAGACAGTGTTGGTGTGGGTTACTACCACATTGATTTGCATCCAAGCAGTTCAGGCGACAATTATATTGATTTTGATTCGATCCCCTTTCAGATTCCTCTTGGAGCATTGATCCCCATTGAAAAAGAAAATCTTTTGCCAGCTTGCAAAAATATTGGCACCACACATATCACGAATGGGTGTTTCAGATTGCATCCTGTAGAATGGAGCATTGGTGAAGCTGTTGGATCCTTGTTGAGTTATTGTCTAAGCCTTAAAACGACACCAAGAAAAGTTGCTGTCAATAAAGAGACCCTGCGATCTTTTCAAAAGTTTATTCAAGCACAAGGACTCGAAATCACTTGGCCTACAAGCAATGCTTAAAAAATTACAATTGGTTTTGTTATAGTTGATTTCCTTTTTTAAAATATTTATTTAAAAGATTTATTGGCAAAAAAGAAATGAGATTTTGATATTAAATGGGGTAATAGTTATGATTAATAAATAATTCTCTTATTTACATTTGAAAAATTAATTATTCAAATATTTTATTTAATATAAACATCGAATAATGATTCAAATGTAAATAAGAGAATTATATAGGATAGCTTTCGATGTTTTTTTCCGTAGAACTAGCAATATTATAAAAGCAATCGCATGTTATTTTAAGATAATATCCTTTAATAACAACTCTTTGCTATTTCCTCCAACCATTACAGTAAAGGCTCCTGGCTCTGAAATATATTTTAAATCGGCATTGTAGAAACGAAGCATAGGCTCTGATAGAGTAAATTTGATCTTCTTCGATTCACCAGATTTCAAGATTACTTTTTGAAATCCTTTCAACTCTTTCTCTGGCGGAGTCACACTTCTCACCTGATCCAAGGTATACAACTGAACAACTTCAGCTCCATCAAAAGGACCGTTGTTGGTTAAGGTAACTTCTGCTTCAATAATTTGCCCCTTTATCAATGTATTGCTGCTCAATTTCAAATCACTGTAAACAAACTTTGTATAGCTAAGTCCGTATCCAAACGGAAACAAAGCCTCGTTTGGAGCATCTAAATATTTTGTGCTGAATTTGTTATTGGGATCAATAGGTCTTCCTGTTCTTTTCTGAGAATAATAAACTGGAATTTGGCCGACACTGTATGGGAATGACATGGTCAATTTACCAGATGGATTCACATCGCCAAATAAAACATCAGCGATCGCATTACCTGCTTCAATTCCTGCATGCCAAGTTTGTAAAACTGCAGTAGCTCCTTCGATCGAACCTGTCAAGACCAATGGTCTTCCACTCATGATCACCACTACAACTGGCTTGCCCGTTGTATACAGTGCCTTCAATAATTTCTGTTCACTTGCTGGCAATGTGATATCACTTCTGCTGGCTGCTTCTCCACTCATTTCTGAAGCTTCGCCGACAACAGCTATAACCACATCTGCATTCTTTGCAATGCTCAATGCTTCCTGCAACATTTCATCCGGACTTCTTTTATCTATATCCACTCTCAAACCGAACACATTGGCTTGTCTTGCTAAATTTGGATCATCTGTGATATTGGCACCTTTAGCGTATTGTATTTTAAGTCCGGCACCTGCCACATTTTTCATACCATCTAACACAGGAATGGATTTTTGTGGATCCCCGCTCACAGCCCATGTGCCAAGCATATTGTTTTTATCATTTGCAAGTGGTCCAACCAATGCAACGCTGGTCGTTTTTTTCAGGGGCAAGGTTTTATAGTCGCTCTTCAACAAGACAAAAGACTCTCTTGCAATTTTTCTTGCAACTGCACGATTGCTTTCACTCAAAACTTCTTTCGCAGCGCGCGAAGGGTCGATGTATCGATAAGGATCTTCAAACAATCCCAATTTATATTTCGCCTCGAGCACCAATCTGCATGCACGATCGATGTCAGAGATGGAAACCTTTTTTTCTTGCAAAGATTTCTTCAATGTTCCAAGAAAACCTTCCGTCACCATATCCATGTCCAGCCCAGCTTTGATGGCCTGTGCACTCACTTGGCTGATATCTCCTTGTCTATGATTGACCATTTCGCCTACAGATGTATAATCACTTACTACCATCCCTTTGAATCCCCACTGCGATCTTAATAAATCCGTCAACAACCATTTGTTGCCTGAAGCTGGTACACCATCAATATCATTGAATGAACTCATGATGGTTGCTACACCTGCATCAACAGCTGCTTTGTAAGGAGGCAGATATTCATTGTACATTTTCATCTTGGTCATGTCAACTGAATTGTAGTCTCTTCCTCCTTCAGCTGCACCATACAATGCAAAATGTTTGACGCATGCAAGCAAGGTATTCTTATCTGCCAAGGAATTTCCCTGATAGCCCTTTACCATTGCAGTTGCAATGGCTGATCCTAAAAAAGGGTCCTCGCCTGAACCTTCTGAAACTCTTCCCCAGCGTGGATCGCGTGCAATATCCACCATTGGAGAAAATGCCCAGTTCAATCCATCTGCAGTTGCTTCATTGGCAGCAACACTGGCTCCAAATCGGATCAATGCTGTATCCCAAGAACAACTAATACCCAGGGGAATGGGAAAAGTTGTTTTATGTCCATGTATTACATCCGATCCAAAAAGAAGCGGAATTTTTAATCTTGATTTTTGGATGGCAATATCCTGTGCCTGCTTTACTTTCTCAGTTCCAATCACTCCAAACAAGCCACCGACATTTCCTTCAGCAATTTTTTTCTCCACGTTGGAACTCACAACAGAACCTGTCGGAATATCTGATCCAGGTGTAATTAAATTCAACTGACCAATTTTTTCATCAATCGTCATTTTAGACATGAGCGCGTTGATGAAGGAGTTCATTTTCTGATCTTGTGCATGCAACTGAATTAAAACGCAACAAGAGATGAAGAAACTAGCAATCGTTTTTTTCATATTAATCAACTTTTATAGTATTCGAAGATGAAGAAATTCCATTTTCATTGATGGCTTCAATTCTATAATAATAGGTTTTTTTCAAATCCATGCCTTTGTAATAATAATCATTGGCATCGTGCACCATGATACATGTATATAATTTGTCGGGTGCCGTTCCCAAATAAATATTGTAGGCATAGGCATTGTCAACCGGACTCCATTTCAACCATGCACTGCGTTTGTCTTTTTCTGTCCTCAACACCACGAAATCTTTGACAGGATCGGGTTTTATTGCATTTCCATTGCCAAATACCCGGAGGCCGCTGATCGCAAACTTGCCGGAGGGAATATGAATATTTTCCATTTTGATAAAACGCGCCTGCACCGGTTTGGACAATTCAATATAATCATGTGGCACATCGGTTTTATTGGATGATTTATCAACCAATACATTCCACTTTACTCCATCCGTGGAGGAATACAATTTATATTGATGAAATTGATCGGTGGTCTTGCCAAGAAATACAGCATCTTGATCTGCATAGTTAATCTGAACTGCGTTTACAGTAGAAATATTTCCTAGGTCTGTTTGAATCCATTCTCCTTTGGATGAAGTTGCAGCAGACCAATATGTTTTGATGCTCTCGTCTACAGCATTGTTCGCTGCATAGTTTCCATAGGTGGAAGAAACAGTAACAGGTTTCTTGTAGTTCAACAACATCCATCCTGTAAACCTGCTTTTTAAGTGATCGATCGTATCGCCGGGGAGATAATGCGGATAGTCGCCAAATGCAGTATTGGTGTACATCACACCATCTCTGTCAAATCCTGCTGGCCAAATTCCCAATCTTCTTTCAAAATTATTTTTCACAGCAATCACCTGCGTAGACACATGCCAATATTTTTGTTGATTGTCTTGGAAAGTTGCACCATGCCCAGCACCTCTCGCAAAACCACCTGCCTTCATACTCAGTGGATCAGATTGGTTCTGAAAAAAATCGAGTGGACCATTTCCCACTGCCACACCATCTGCGTAACCACTGAACTCGGTTCCTGGTGCAGCATATTGAAAATAATATTTCCCGTTGTGCTTGGTCATCCATGCACCTTCAATAAATCCATCTAAAAAAGTATCGTCCATGTTTTCACCAAACCGGTGCCACCCATATCGCCAGCTGTCTAAGAAAAATAATTCCTTTCGGGTTCCAATGGGTTGAAATGTTTTTCTATTCAGTTCAATTCCATACAAAGGCCATCTGTTGCTGCTTCCATTGTACATATAGAATTTTCCATCGTCGTCTGTAAAAAATGCAGGATCCCATCCACCAATACTGAATGAATCTACTAGTGGTTTCCAATCGTTTGCTTTGGGATTGGTGCTCATCCAAATGGTAAAATTGGTTGAATAGGTTGATCCCATTACGACCATGGTATCTCCGATGATCCCTACTGCAGGTGCACATAGTTCGTCGTACACATTGTGCCAGGGACGTAAAAATTTTTTGGAGATAAAATTCCAATTGCTCATGTCTTTGCTCCACCAATATCCCCATTGATTGGTACTAAAAAGATAATACTGCCCCTTGTAATTTACTATAACTGGGTCAGCGGTCGCACGATGTCTACCCCAGGTAGAGAAATTAGGTATCGGCGTGTACCCGTAATCTATATTTATTGGATTACAGTATGTTTTTTGTTGCGCATAAGTCTCAACGAATAAAAAAAATATAAATGCAAAGAGAATACTACGAATCATAGTATAAGCTGGTTGTTAATAACTAAAGATACACACTCTAAATTTATCGTCTACTAAACTTCCCAACTGTTGGGAGGAAGTTTAGTAGAAAATAAACTAAATAAACCTTTTTATTACGTTTATTAAGATCCAACCCAAAAAATAATTGTCATAGAATTCCGAATTTAATCGGATTAAATGAAACTAAATGAATAAAATCATCACATGAAACAAAACTATTGGATTTACTTTACCCTCAATTTGCATCTTGAATTCCAAATCTAGAATTTGATAGAAACATAATCTATTATTAATATTTCATCTACGGGATTTACGAACTGAGCATGCATAAAGATGTTTAATAAGATGATTGTTGATTTTCCTAAACTGCTTGAATCTAAGGGCATATTAATCTGATTTAAAGCAATTCTATTAAATAATTAAGAAATACAAAACTCTATATTGGATACCTTAAGAGTATTTGAATATAGTCTTAGCAACTTCATATATAAAATATTATTATATACCAATATTATAAGATGTTTAAAGTCGAGTTAATTTTATAACGAGATAATTTATCTCTCTTTTTTAAAAGCTCTGAAAATTTATAATATACCCTCCCTCCAATTCTATACTCTGTCAGAAAGCCTTTCTTTGTCCATGCAGCTAGAGTAGTCTTAGAAATAGTAGGAACAAATAACTTGCATACCTCCGCAGGAGATAAGAGTTTCTCTTCCTTCTCCTGTAAAGCTTCCCTGACTGCATCAAAGATTAATGGTTTAATCATCTCAACAATCTCCTCAGGACTGAAAGTATTCAATATAATTTGTCCTCCTTTCATTTTTGCTTACCCCTCTTCTTCTATGGATTCCCTTATATGAAACTTATAAATTTGAAAACCGAAATAAATAATGCCCACTACAGTTAGTACTCTGACTAAGAATTTTCCGTTAATCTTAAATTTAATCCCATTACCAGAGTCTGGTGGTGAAGCTGGTGGCATTTCTTGTGCATGACGTAGTGCATTTAAATAATCAATTTGACTTGATAAAAGTTGATTTAGAATTTCCATAATTGTACATTTTGATTAGTAAATAAGGTATAACCATGTGTAATAAGTTTCTTGGCAATTAATCCGTTGACAGTTACTTCCCCAGAGTAGATGGCCCAATTGAAGTCTTTCTCAATAAGGAGCTTGGCCGAGAAATAATAAATTGACCCATAAGATTGGTATAGTTCTGCTAAAATTTCCTCATTGTATAAAAGAACCCTTTCCATAGCATTTTGTTGTCCTGCAATTTTTGCCAATTTTGCTTTGTTCTGGTTGTAGCAATCTGAACTGCAGAATTTAGAATTCCCATTCCTTGTGGTAGGTATTATCCCTCCACAGATAAAACATAAACGTATTTTTTCTTCCATTATTTCAAGGTTTAATACCACGAAATTATACTGATAGAATTCAGTGCAGATATATTATTGTATGATTTATCAAAGTTGAAAAAACATACAAAAAACTGTATGGTTTTTCCAAAAAAACATACAATACAATTTGTTTATTTGAATTGGCTTGTACCTAGCAGCTGTCAATTAGGACGGTATTTATCCCAGTTTATTTTATTTCTTGATGGCGCTTTATATGAATTATTTGAGAAAGTTTTATAATCCTTTTTTGTAGAAATACACTTACTATAATCCTCGATATATGAAGCAAAAAATAATATGTAGGCTAACTTATCATGTGATCTTTCATTAGCTCGATCGTAAAAGTAATAGATAGCATAGGTAACATTTTTTACAGGAAATCTCAAACTATAATTTAATTTAAAAAGAGGCTCAATTGGTTTTTCAGGTATCCGAAATCCATTTTTGAATATTTGTTCAACCTGTTCTTTTTTAAGGTACGGCTCACCTTTATCAGACTTTTCCTCATAGAGAAAAGAAAAATAATGTACAATCTGCTCTATACTCCATTTACACTTAACTTGTTTACCGCTGAGTGATTCGATATCTTTTTCCCATTGTGCTTGCGAATCAAATTTTTCATTTAAATCATTATCTACCTCCGAGTCTTGAATTTCTACTGAAGATTGCATTAATAATTCAAGATTCTTACTATCTATCCAATCTCTAAGAGCCTCACATAAGTCTTGTAAAAGATGGCAATTGCTGTCTTTTTCTGTCAATTGATATATAAAGCTGTCTATTGATTCCTTTTGTCCATAGAAACTATCAAATTGCTGGAAAGAGAGAAATTCACCTATAGGATAGTTAATCGACTTTAGCTCAAGTAGCTTTATCATAAAGAGCTTTTCGAAATCTTCAGCTATTGTAAAATCTTTATGCGCATACTGTACCCTATCCAAATCATAGAAATCTCCCTCATATTCAAAAAAATCGGGAATAAGTTTATAGAATCCCTCCCGACTCTGGCTTCGGTACTTTTCATAATAATTCTGCTCACTTTCACTTTTAGGGGGAGTCAAAAAAGGTTTGACCTCCGCGTCAATGACAACTCTTTTCAAAACCTCGTAAAAATCCTTCCCATCAAAAGCATAAGGATTACCCGAATTAATCTGGTCGTTTACAAAATTTCTAAGACCGCTTATTTCTATATGAAGGTCGATTGAACTTGCTTTCATATGTATTATTTATAACTATCATAATATAAATAATTGGGTCTAGCCTATTTTAACTTCTCACTCACTTTATTAAATTAATTCTTTTTCTATGATTTTGTTTCCCAATTTTCCTTAATGTGTTGACTGAGCCTTTTGGCTGTATCAAGTTTAGTCACACGGATGTACTTCAAAAATGACGTCTCAGTTTTGTGACCTGTTACGCGCATGAGATCGATAGTCGGAAATCCCTGAAGATAGAAATTGGTGGCAAATGATCGCCTTGCGGTGTGACTTGATACCAATTGCCAGAGTTTGTCCTTGGGCCTGGAGCTGAGTCGACCCAACTCATTCAGTTCAGCCAGCTTGCATACCTCTTTAATGTACTCATTGAATTTCTGATTACTAATCGTCCTTGGAAGCATATTGCTATTGTGCTTATACTTCTCAAATATTTCAATGATCACCGGATTGCAGGGAATGATTACCAACTCCTTTGTTTTCTGTGTAATTACCTTGATAAAATAATCATCATCAATTTTGACAATATTCTCTGGTTTGATATTGCTGAAATCTGAAAACCTCAATCCAACCCATGCACCAAAAATGAAAAGATCTCTTACCTGGTCTAACTTTTTGTTATCTATTTGCACGCTGTAGATCTTATGCAGTTCCTGTTCCGTGAGGTAAACATGCTCAGTCTCTTCCTCCTGGTAAAAAAATTTCTTATGACGGAACTGTATATTATCCGTATAACCCAGATCAATTGCTTCCCCCATAAAAACCTTTAAAATAGAAATATCTTTTGCTATAGTATTAGCAGCAAGTTTTTTTATTTTCTTTAGATAGGAAACATACGAATAGTAAAAGTCCAGATTTATGGTTTCAAAGTCAACCTTCGATTTACTGTATGTTGCATAATCCTTAAGATGCTTCAAAACAGCATGATAGTTTTTTAAACTGCTCTTGCTTTTGTCCCTACCACGGAATTTAATCTCTCCATCCACAAATCTTTGTCCCAATGAAAAAAGAGTAGGCTTACTTGACTTTTCTTTTTCCGGGTGATGATTCTTATCTACAAACTGAAGCATCGCCTCTTTCAACACCACTGGTTCAGGAATACCATCTTTTAAGGATTCACTATATGTCTTGTAACAAATCCTTTCGAGGTTATCCAACAGGTCATTCAATGCGAACTTGCCATCCTCTGTGGTGGTCTGCTTGTTTTTTACACGCTGCTTTTTCTCATTCCAGTCGGATGGCTTTATGGCCTGACCAAATGAAAAGAACAATCTCCTTCCCTGGTAAACAAATTGGAGATAGATCAAAGAATAACCTGTAGCGTCTTCTGGTTTCAGTCTAAAATGAACAACGGGCTTGCGTGGCATGGTTGGTGTAGGATTTGTACACCAAGTTACGAGGTTTCACTTAAAGTTTCACTACGTCTGTTATTCTTTGATAACGAAAATAACAGATAAATTCATTTAAAATTGATTTTCAATTATTTATAATTTTTTCTGATATTTTAAATTACAGCTAAAATCAAAAGGTTCGTGTTCTCCCCCTACAGCCAGCTCTTTTTTAGATTTGATTTTAAGCCTGTAAGTTTTCTTACGGGCTTTTTAGTTTTAAATACCTCTTTTTCCAGTTGCTTTTCACTTTTTACAATCTCCTTTTCAAACCAATTTCAGATTGGATACGATTTTAATTGTTTCCTAATTTGGAAACTTGTAATTTTACAATGTGGAGCATGATAAAGAGGTTTGAGATTGAGCTATTAAAAGAGGCAGAAGAATTTTTGAATCAGCTGGATGATCGATCGAAGAAAAAAATCATAAGCAATATGTATAAGGCAAAGTATCTAGTTGATGCGAGCCTATTTAAAAAATTGCAACATGGAATATGGGAATTTAGAACGATACATCTAAGAAGACACTATAGACTTTTAGCATTTTGGCACCAGAGCCAACACTCTGTAAAAGTTATTATTACACATGGATTGATAAAAAAATCAGATAAACTATCCCTGCAAGAAATCAATAAATCTTTGAAAATAAAGTCTGACTATTTAAAAAAATATTCATGAAAAGAAATAACAAATTGAAAATTTATACTTTAGAAGAAGTTGTAGACAAGCATATCGGCAGGAAAGGTACTCCTAACAGAGATCGATTCGAAAAAAAACTTCAGATGGAAATTATAAGAGACTACATCAAGATGCTCCGCAAAGAACGCAAGCTCACACAGGAGCAATTAGGAAAATTGGTAGGCGTTCAAAAAGCACAAATTTCTAAATTGGAAAATTCACCTAAAAGCGCAAGGTTTGATACAATACTAAATGTATTAGATGCATTGAATGCGGAAATTGTATTTGATATAAAAATTAAAAATTAGTTCGCTAAGATGCTCATACCAATTGGTCAATCATCTCAGCTAACTTTCTGTCCTTATCGGTGACAACATTTCCAGCATCATGCGTTGATAACCAAAGTTCGACTGTATTCCATGTATTCTTAATGGCAGGATGATGATTTACCTGCTCAGCAGCCATTGCAACCTTTGTCAAAAACGCAAAAGCCTCCTTGAAATCTTTGAATTGAAATTTTCTATATAAACTGTTGTTTTCTTCTTTCCACATAACCTAAAAATTAGTGCTGAAAATCTTTTTCAGTTATTACTTGAATGACGCTGTGCTCTAACAATCTCTACCTCACGCGTAATTTCCTCTTTATCAATAGGAAATTTAATTGCCTTCCTTCTTATTCGCTTTACAATATTTAGAAAATTTTTTTCATCCATCTTGGATATCGATATGAGTTTCTTGGCCTCCATCTCGAGTAATAATTTCTTTGCCTTTGGATCCAATATGTTCACTCTATAAGTCATATCAATAAAGTTACCACTATTTGATTATACGACTAATGCAATTCCTCGTATATAAACGTTTTTTACACATTTTTAAAATATGTATTACCGCCACACGCCCTAATTTTGCCAAAACTTGCTGAATGAACCTGCGTGAAAAGATTATCCAATACATTTTCTTCATAACCCTGATCAGCAGCTGTACAGCTGTTAAAGAATTTACGGCTAAACATTCGCCGTTTACAACCAGGAGAGAAGTGGTAGAGAAGGGAAATACAGTTGACAGTTCACAGTTGACAGTTAACCGTCAACCGTCAACTGTTAACTCCCAACCCGCAACCCAGAACCCAAAAGCCACAACTGATTCAACTGTCAACCATCAACTCCCAACGCAGAACCCACTCCCCACAAAAGACTCAACCTACAACTTACAACCTACAACTTACACAGCTCCAACGGATAACCGCGAACAGTCAACTGACAACAGTCAACCGTCAACCGCCAACCGTCAACCGCCAACCGTCAACAGTCAACTAAACATCGTTCCCCGCGAATTCCGCGCTGCATGGATAGCAACAGTTGCTAACATCAATTGGCCAAGTAAACCTGGACTTTCAACTGCAGAACAAAAAGAAGAAGCCATTCAACTGCTCAACTATCTCCAAAAAAATAATTTTAATGCAGTTATCTTTCAAGTTCGCCCACAAGCTGATGCACTCTATAAAAGCAACTTCGAACCTTGGTCTTATTTTCTAACAGGAAAACAAAATCAAGCACCATACCCTTACTATGATCCTCTTCAATTCTGGATCGATGAATCACATAAAAGAGGAATGGAACTGCACGCATGGCTGAATCCCTATCGCGCTCACCATACAAGCTCAAAAGATATCAGCAATGAATCCATCGTCAAAAAAAATCCTGAAATGGTATATAAACTCAAAGAAGGATTTTACTGGATGGACCCTTCCAAAAAAGAAACACAAGACCTCACAACTAAAGTAGTGATGGATATTGTAAACAGATATGATATCGATGGAATTCATTTCGATGATTATTTTTATCCTTACCCATCCTATAATGGCGACCAAGATTTCCCAGATGAAAAATCATATCAGCAATATGTAAGTAATAACGGGACACTTTCAAAAGGTGATTGGCGAAGATCTTCTGTCAATAACCTCATTGAAAGAGTATACAACGAAATCAAATCATCCAAGCCCTTCGTGAAATTTGGAATCAGTCCTTTTGGTATATGGCGACCAGGATTTCCATCTACCATCAAAGGATTTGATCAATATGAAAAATTATATGCCGATGCAAAACTTTGGTTGAACAAAGGATGGATAGACTATTTCACTCCCCAACTTTACTGGCCAACCAGTAAAACAGAACAAAGCTTCCCAGTACTGCTCGGTTGGTGGCAGGAAGAAAATACCCAACAACGACATCTATGGCCAGGTATCAATATCAATACTGACAAGTATGGCAGAGCCGACAATACAGAAATCACACAGGAAATTGAATTTGGAAGAACACTGATTCCAAAAAGCAATGGAGTGGTTCACTGGAATATTTCTATGCTCACCAAAAATCCATCCCTTACCAAAAACCTGATAGAAGGCCCCTATAAAAATCCCGCACTGATCCCTGCAAGCAAATGGCTCGACTCAATTCCACCAAATGCTCCTTTGAGCAGTATCAAAAAACTTGGAGCATCCATTGAAATAAATTGGAAAGCAAAAGATGATGATGTATTCCAGTATGTACTCTATACAAATTTTGAAAACCAATGGGATTATCAAATACTGCCTAAAACTGAAACGAAAACTGCTATCAATAAATTTAAATTTATAGATGGGAAAAAAGTTGAATTGAAAAAAGTGGTCATCAGCGCTATCGATAGAGCAGGAAATGAAAGCGATCAAAAAGTTTTAAACATCGAATAATCAAAAACTCCTTCTGAATTCAATTTGAAACTTTCTTCCTGCCAAGGGAGTTGAAATAGATTGCAGTCCATAGCCCGAAACAAATGATTGTTCAAAGCTTTGAACATTTGATGCATTCATCATAGATATATTCAGACTAGATTTCTCAGAAGACCTAAATTGAAGCAATACATCCAAGAACATATAATTCTTTTGCTGTTGATAATCGATATAATTTGTTTGAACAGCAGTATAAAGTTTTCTACCTAGTTTATATTTTGCATTCAATTGATGAATCAAGAAATTAACATTCGCCCCTTTACCTCCAGCTCTTGTATAATTTCGTTGAAGACTACCAGAGTACTCCCATTGAAATGATTTTTCCCAGGAACTTTTACAAGCCAGTCTAATCGAATGAAGATTCAATAGCATTGGAGTTGATTGACCCATTATACCCTGAATCATTCTGGCAGAAGTAAATTGAAAAGAGGTGGAGAGCCGAATTTTTAGTGGAAATATAAATTGATCTGCTTCGGCCCTACATTGAATATTTCGAGAATTATTCCCATAACAAATAGTATCGACAATGTTAAACGAATGGAATCCTATTGAATGAAACGCATCATTTTTTACATAATTGGCAATCACTGAATAATTAAACCCAAATCCACGAAACAAATGCTGATAAGACTTCCCCAATTCAAATTCTTTATCAAAGAAAACCGATCAGGCAAATATTGATATTGTATATAACCGGATAAATGTAATAATGGGTTTACCATCCATGCTTCAATTATTGGTATTCGCTGACTAAGGAAATATTTTAAATAAGTATGATTAAACATGGATTTCTTATAAATCATTTCGCCCTCCAATAGAAAAATAGTCTTTGAAATTTGGTTACCCTTAGTTGATATTTTCCCATTTCCTACTGACAAATCAGTGTTAAACAACATTTTTTTATTCAAACGAAATTGGTGCTCAACAAATACATATTGTTTCAAAAACTGAGTGGAAATCTCTCGCTGCTCATTTACAAAGCGGTGCCCAATATGAAAAGAATGTTTTACTTTTTGAAAAGACAACCCAATCTCAGTTGATAAATATTGCTGTAAAATATCGAACTCATTTTTTTCGATATCATCTTGTTTCATCAGTCTGTATAAATTATTGAAACCGTACTGAAACCCTATCTCCAATAAATACTTCTTCCCGATCAAGTATTTTTCAAGACCTTGAAACATAACCAATTTTCTTCGCTGGTCATCCCATGAATAATTGAAGCGTTTCATACCACGCTCAATTGAATCTTGTAATTGCTGTGTTAATGCTTGATAATTAATATATAGTTTATACTCTCCTCGATTGCTTTTTAAATGATCATGATCAAACATCAGTTTCAGATAACTGTTTTCATTCGATAGATTCAATTTCGAATTTCGTTTTTCATTCAAAATATTATTTACCCCGATAAAATAATTGTTTTGCTGATGCTCGTTAAAATCGAGATACACTTTTTCTTTTCCAGCCTCAACCCGAAATGTCGCGTAGGACCTCAATTTGAATGCATCTAACATTTTTATATGATTCCCGACATTATTAAATAGATAGGATTGCTTAAATAAATTGGTTTGGAGTAAAAATGGATGCTGTAATAAAGAGATTAAAGGAACTTTATACTCTTGATTGTTTACATTTGAAGTACTTCTCATTTCCCATTGGTTCCCATATATATTTTTCTCAACTACCGCAATCGACTTGACTTTTCCTACAATTCGATTCGCATCAATCATCCCATATAACCCCTTTGGAGATGCCACCTGTACTGTTAAATCCGTATTGAATCTCCCTCGAAACTCCTTCTTCATTTTTAGATTGATGGCAAGCTCATTTTTAGTAGGTGAAACACCAATAAATCTATTTGATTGATATTGCTGTATCACTTCAATGCTACTAAACATGTTTGCATTGAGATGTTGAGAAATAATATTGTAATCTGAAATTGAAACTGGATCTCCATCAATCAATAAAAAAGATACCTCTTTCCCATTATAAAATATTCGTCCGTTATCTGTGATATGAAACCCTAGAAAATTTCTGAATAAATCTTCCAGTTTAACAATCTCCGGACTCAGCGTATTGCCTACCTTGTATTCAATGGTATCCCGTGAAATCCTCATTACGCCCAATGTAGGTTTCACAAGGATTTCCGGAATATTTTTGATCACAGGCAGCTCTGCATGATTTGGTTGAGCTTTCAACGCCATTTGAAACGTGATGGTAACTGCCAATAAAATCAAACGCATCAATCAATCTTTTCCCACATATACATGGTAACAAGTGATGTGCTCATACAGGTTAAACAATCATCACTGCCTTTATTCGACAATGAGCCACTCATTCTTTTGAGTAAAATCTTTAAGTCATTGATAAAATCTGTAAAACTCGATACTCCTTTATTGACAAGCCTTTCATAATAGCTAAAATCAATAAACGCAATATCTTTCATGTTATTATATACCGCATGCCATTCCCGTCTCTCATCATATGCCTCTAAAATCAAACCGGGAAGTCCACCTAATTTCCAAGGCCCATTCGAAATGGGGATGGAAGGGGCATACCAAGCAACATAATCCCTCCCTTTAAATCTAACCGTCGCTTTCTTGCATGGTATGCCGCCCACTATTGTCTCCTCACTTTCCAACTTCCACTCCATTGGATGCAGTGTATCTGCATATATTATATTACCCTGTTGCAAATGATAAAAATCAAACAACAGTGAATTGGATTCAAAATCTTTGAAGACTGTAAACAAACTATCCGGACTCGCATCGAAATAATTTGTTTGATAGGCATCTTCAATTTTATCATTGCGTTTCATGGTAAACAATGATCGATCTCCTTGCATGTATAAGATTGCATCATACTGTTTGAAATCTTTTTCCCGATCAAACAAATGATTATAAACAATATTGTAATGAACAACTTGCGACTCAATATGATCCTGTGCCTGAACAGTTATGGTTCCAATCGTTAATAAAACAAATAATATATTTTTCATACGCTTCATGTAAACACCCGCCGGTTTTTTATAAATAAGTTTTCTTAATTGTTTTAATTGCAGCAGATAAGCAAGTAGAAGCTTGCTGTGTAGCCAACTCGCAGGTGCTGGCTGTTGCAGAACAGGTAACTTCAAAGCCAGCGGCCCCAACAGATACATATCCCTTCAATGTAACTGTACAGTCAAAATTTGTGTGAATCTGGTTGAATGCTCTTGAGGTCAACCTGGCCTCCTTCCCATTGGCAAAACTGATGAACCCTGTCAGCATGATTGCCATCATCAAAATCATTTTCTTCATGTTCTTGTTTTTTAAGGTAATTAAATAGGCGGGTGTCTTTTTCATTCTATTTTCTATGATGATGTAAAACTAACCTCAGCTAAAACCGCTAAAAAGTGAGAAAAGACATGAAATAGAAGGATTATAACAAAGTATGGACGTGTTTTTCAACAGATCATTCAAATTGCATAATTTTACCACAAACCATTACACATGAGCGAAGCAGTATTTGAAAAAATGGCTACGTTGCTTTCTTCCAAAAAAGGAATCAACAAAGAACTCATTTCAATTGACAGCAGTTTTGAAGAACTGGGATTGGATTCACTCGACTCTATCGAATTGATAGCTGATCTGGAAGATGAATTCAATGTAAACATCCCAAATACTGAATTACAAGGAATCAAAACCATCCGCCAAGCCGTTGATGGTTTATCAAAGGCCATGCAATAGTTTATTCATGCAGAACAGAAGAGTAGTTGTTACTGGTACTGGAATAGTCTCTGCCATTGGCATGAACACTGGAGAATTTTGGAACAATGTCATTACCTGTAATTCAGGTATTGGTCCATACAGCGCTTCCTTCTCTGATCAAATCAGATTCAAAAATGGTGCAGACATCAAACATTTTGACGCAACTGGCATCATTGAAAAAGATGATCTTGATCTGATGGACCGGTTTACACAGCTTGCTGTTGTTGCTGCAAAAGAAGCCGTAAAAAATGCAGGAATCATTTTTAATGACGAGAATGCATATAACACTGCTGTAATTTGCGGAACTTCCATTGGTGGTGTGCAAACACAAGAGCAGTCATACATTGATTTGTATAGAGAAAATAAAACCAGGGTTCATCCCCTCTCTATCCCTAAAACCATGCCCAATGGTGCTGCCAGCAATATCAGCATGCAAATGGGAATCAAAGGACCGGTGTATGCAATTTCTACAGCATGTGCTTCTTCCAATCATGCCATCGGAAATGCATTTTGGTTGATAAGAAACGGAGTATGTGATCAAGCTATATGTGGTGGAAGCGAAACTCCCTTCACCTATACTTTTCTGAAAGCATGGGAAGCTATCCGCGTGGTAGCCCCAGACACCTGTCGACCGTTTTCAAAAAACAGGCAGGGAATGATTTTGGGTGAAGGAAGTGGTATGCTAGTATTGGAAACATTGGACAACGCAAAAAAACGTGGAGCAAATATTTTAGGTGAAATTGTTGGATTTGGAATGACATCAGATGCAAGTCATATTACCAAACCAGATCAAAAGGGCGCTGAAAAAGCAATGCAAATGGCTATGCAGGATGGATCGATCAATCCTTCTCAAATTGGTTATATCAATGCACATGGCACCGGCACCTTGGTCAATGATACCATGGAAGTTGCTGCTGTAAAAAATGTTTTCGGCAACCACGCAAATGAACTTTCCATTAGTTCAACCAAATCGTTGCATGGACATGCACTTGGTGCAACAAGTTCCTTTGAAGCCATTGCAACTGTGCTTGCATTAAAAAACGGTATTCTTCCACCTACTGCAAACTTTCAAGAAAAAGACGAAACCTGCGATATAGATATCGTTCCAAATGCATCCAAAGAAAAAAAGATACAATATGCATTATCAAATGCATTTGCATTTGGTGGTTTAAATGCTGTACTCGCATTTAAAAAATGGGAAGAATAATCACGCCCTCATTACCTTTGCGCCAATTCTATGGGTCAAAAGAAATTAAAGCGATTTGCTGAAATAGCAACCTTTGAACATGTATTGGAATATCCCGAAAATACTGGAGGAAAGTGGAATGGCTTTTTTCAAAACAACCATCCCATTTCCCTTGAGCTCGCTTGCGGAAAAGGAGAATATACCATCGCACTCGCATCACTGTATCCAGAAAAAAATTATATCGGAGTAGATGTAAAAGGAAACAGAATTTGGGTAGGTGCAAAACAAGCGCTGGAGCGGAACTTGAAGAATGCCTTTTTTCTGCGCACCCAAATCGGAATGATTGAGAAATATTTCAATGAAAATGAAATTGATGAAATCTGGCTGCCGTTCCCGGACCCACAACTCAGAATTTCAAAATCAACAAAGCGATTAACTCATCCTGTTTTTCTTAGGAAGTATAAACAATTTCTAAAGCCCGATGGTTATATACATCTAAAGACAGATTCGCCGGTGCTCTACCAATTCACAAAATTGGTGATTGAGATGTATCACTTGGATTTGTTTGAAGATAGTGCGAATATCGCCGTAGATCTTCCACAAAACAAAGAACTTCAAATCAAGACCCACTACGAATCTCTCGATATTGCAAAAAGCAAAACAGTTCATTACCTCAAGTTCAAGATCAACAAAGAGCTCCCCACTGATCTGGATGATGAACTGGCAAATAGAACCAGAGAAATTGAATCAACGCAAGATGCAAGAGAAACCGAAGAAGAAAAGAAAGCTGATTGAAGGGGAAGACTTCTACTACAATGAAAGAGGGTTCATGGTGCTGACCGCAAAATACCATTTGGAAAATGGAAGATGCTGCGGGAATGAATGTGTGAATTGCCCGTATGATCATGTGAATGTTCCTGGGAAAGGGAGGAGAGAGAAGGGTGAGGGGGAGAGAAAATACAGTTGACGGTTAACCGTTGACAGTTAACTGTCAACGGTTAACTGATAGTATGTTAATCGCTTTAAAATTCTAATTCTACATTCGGATCCCAGAAGACTTGTTTGAAGTTTACCACCTTATCATTCTTCACTTTTACACCTTCTTTCGCTAATAATTCCTGCATGGTAGTAGGGGTTTTAAAATGAAATTTTCCTGTCAATAGCCCATTTCTATTTACTACACGCTGTGCTGGGACTTTAGGTTTTACACCATGAGATGCATTCATTGCCCAACCAACCATTCTAGAAGATAGTCCTGATCCGAGATATTTTGCAATACTGCCGTAATTCGTAACCCTGCCTTTTGGTATGAGGCGGACAACTTCAAAAACGTCTTCAAAAAAATTTCTTTCTTTCAAAATTTTAGAAATAAATGGTTTCAGATAAATTAAAAAAAGACAACTCTGACAACCACGTCAACAATTACTTTGTACATCCGGTAACAGTTGTCTGCTAACCGTTAACTGTCAACCGTCAACTGTAAAAAGGACTAATCATCAAATAAACCACTACCCCAGTTACAGAAACATACAACCAAATCGGCCATGTAATTTTTGCAAGCTTTTTGTGTTGAGGCCATTCCGCAATCAATGCACGATAAGAAGTATATAGAATGAATGGTAGAATAATACCCGCTAGAAAGATATGTGTAATCAAAATAAAATAATAAATATATTTTGCTGTATCATTACCACCATATGAAGTAGATTCAGAAAAAAGGTGATGACAGATATAAGACACCAAAAACAACAGTGAAAGCACCATTGCACTCATCATTACTTTTTTGTGCAATGCATATCTGCCTCTTTTCACAGACAACAAGCCCACCAACAGCAGAAAGGTTACAGCAGAATTTATCACTGCATTTATTTTTGCAAACAAGTGTACATTAAAAGGGAGAGAAACTTCCAATTTTATTTTTGACAGAAAAACAACTGCAACAAAAACAATGATTGAAAAAAGAATAATCAGAACATTGGCTCTTTTATCATTCTTTTGGATGCTGGCCTCTAACATAATATTTATTTTTATTTTCTAAAAAGGTTTCTTTTTTTCTTTTTATCTCTTTCCATGTTCAACAACACAACATCTTTGATTACCTGATCCAAGTGTACACTGTCTAGGCCATTGTACCATGCCCTAACGACATGCTCTTTATCCAACAAGAAAATTTTCTCTGTATGAATAAATCCGGTATCAATATTTCCATTGGATGCAACTGATGCTTTGAATTCATTCAAGGCAATATCGTAGATCTCTTTCTTGGGGCCGGTTAACATCCACCAACTGTCGTGATCAATTTGAAATTTATCGCCATATGCTTTCAGCTTCGCAACACTGTCTCTCTCAGGGTCAATTGAAAATGAAACAAAACGTACAATAGTATCAGTTTTTTTAAAAGCTGTTTGGAGCCTTTTCATATTGCGTGTAAGTGTAGGACAAATAGATGGGCAAGAAGTAAAGAAAAAATCAACTACAATAATTTTCTCTCCCCAATCATCCAATCCTACTTCATTCCCAAATTGATTTTTCAATTTGAATGGTTTGATTTTATGCCACACAGTATCATACACATCTCTGCCTTTTTCTCTTTTTACAAGCACGGTGTCATAGAAATACCTTCGAGGCATTTCAACGGCACCTCTGCTATAGTGGTCAACGATCAAGTAGCTGACAACTGGTATGATAACCACCACAATCAATGCTATTAAAACCCTTCCTTTCATGATATATTTATATAAACAAAAAAAGCATCTAAGGGTTCAATTCCTATGATGCTTTCATGTATAGTTAACTGTTAACGGTTAACCGTGAACAGCTCTTAATTAATGATGCTCCCCGCCTTCATGTACCTCAACTGCTTGAGGATGATATGTATTCCTCAACACTTTCCAGGAATTTCCATCCCACAAAAAGGCAGCTATGAACCAAATGAACAGCAACAATGGAACGATGATTGTCATGATCAGGTTCTTAACCTCGTCACCCAAATGCATGAATACACCAACAATGTAAAATGCTTTAAGCAGCGAGAGAATCACAATCACACCTTTGATAAAAAGCTTCAAACCCGCAGCCATTGGGAAAGCATACATGGTTAAACCCAATCCCAATTCAATCACTGTGATGACTGAAAGTATGATGGTTGTCTTGATAATCTTCTTTACAACATCTCCTTCCGGCTCGTGGTGAAAGCTTACTTCTTGTACTGAATGTTCCATATACTTGAATTACTTGATTGATTAAATAAGATAAAAACAAAGGAATACAAATACCCAAACCAAATCTACAAAGTGCCAGTACAAACCAGCCTTTTCGATCATCAGATAATGTCCTTTTCTTTCAAAAACACCATTCATGGTCATAAGCAACATTACGATATTGATCACAACTCCAGAGAATACGTGAAAACCGTGAAACCCTGTAATCCCAAAGAAATAACCACCGAATGCAACAGGGCCAGTAGTACCAACATGGTGGCCATCATGTGCAGCAACATTTGCTGCAGGTCCCCATGGATTTCTGGTAACAGTTGTTCCGATTTCTTCGATTTGACCATTGATCAATACTGCATGATCGCCTGTAATCAAGTGTGTCCATTCCCAAGCCTGACAGCTCAAGAACGCAATACCGCCAATGATTGTCCATATCATCCATTTGATAACCCCGGCTTTATCATTTTTATGTCCTGCATGCACTGCCAATACCATGGTTACAGAACTCACGATGAGAATGAATGTCATCAAGCTCACGAATGCCAATGGAAGGTTTGCATGTCCTGCAAAAGGGAATGCATTGAAAACTACGTTTGGATCAGGCCAATAGTTTTGGCTGAAACGAATGGTTCCGTATGAAATGAGGAATGCGCCAAAAGTGAAGGCATCACTCATGAGGAAGTACCACATCATCAATTTCCCGTACTCAACATTGAAGGGACTTTTACCGCCACTCCACCATTTGGTTTCCATTTGTGCTCCGGCTGTTGCCATGCTTTATCTTTTTAAAGGTTCAATTCAATCAGCGTTATTTCATCCAATTGAAAAATATAAATAAGTATATCCAAAGGATATCTACAAAATGCCAATAGGTTGCTGCAATTTCCAAAGGAATGGTGCTGTAGTTTCTATTGGTTGTGCTCAATGCCCTCAATGCAATAACGACCAAGGCAATCACACCACCCAATACATGCAGTCCATGTAATCCGGAAATCGCAAGGAGAAAAGAATAAGATGCATTGGAACCAGCTCCGATAAGTCTGATATCCAACTCACCAAATTTCATAAATCCTGCTATTTGCAACACTAAAAAAAGAACTCCCAACACTGCTGTGATCACCAACCACCTTCGGTAAGCAATCATTTCTCTCTGTTTCAATTTTTGCAACGCCAGCTGTACTGTTGCGCTGCTTGTCAAGATGGTGAAAGTAGAATACCAAAAGATCACTGGTATTTCCAACATCATCCAACTGGCCTGGTTTCTTTTGACGATATATGCTGAAGTTAATCCGGCAAACATCATCAGGATACTTCCTATTGCGACCCACAACGTAAACTTATGTGGGTGAATTTTTTTTCTCTGCTCGTTCATCATTACAATTTATCAGCCAATAACGAAAGCAATACAATCGGTAAATAAAAATAAGACCCGAACATCACACGTCTTGCAGCCTTCACATTCATCTCTCTAAACAATCTCACACATTGCCAAAACATTGCAAGATTTGCAATGGCTACAATTACCAAGCTCACCATTCCACTCATTCCAAATATATATGGCATTACACCAATTGGAATCAGCAACACTGAATACAGGATTGCTTGAACTGCAGCATATTTGGTTGGACCGCCAACATCGGGCAACAATTTGAATCCAGCACTGCTGTAATCTTCATGTGCTACCCAGGCGATGGCCCAAAAATGTGGAAACTGCCAAAAAAACTGCAACGCAAACAAAATCCATCCGCCAGCGCCCAACAAAGGATCGCCTGCTGCCCATCCAATCAAACATGGAAGAGCACCCGGAATGGCGCCTACCAACACAGAAATGGAATGAATCTTTTTTAATGGAGTATAAATAAATCCATATAAAAAAAGACTGAACGCAGCAATTCCTGCTGCCACCCAGTTGAACCAAAGTCCGATGATGAAAATGCCAAAGACAGCAGCAAGCACCGAAAAGGTAGCCGCTTCATCAATATGCATTCTTCCTGAAGCAACAGGTCTTGATGCTGTACGCTTCATTTTTGCATCGGTATCTTTTTCAACAATCTGGTTGATGGCATTTGCTGCTCCTGTTACGAGCATACCACCAGCAAAAAGTAAAAGAACTGAAAGGATGTCAAACGTTGTATCGGGAACCATCAGATAGGAAACAACTGAAGAGAAAACAACTGTGAAGCTCAAGGTGAACTTCATCAGCTGCTGATAATCTTTCAGCTTTGCTTTCAAGATGGATGCCGCCCCGCTCTTCACTTCATTGGTTTGCATCACAATATTTTTTAATCAGTTGTTGTGCAACCGATTGAATAATCAAATTATCAATGAGCTGACTCATTCGCACCAACAGGTTCTGTCTGTGGGATGAATTCTCTTCCGTCTTTTCCATAATCATATGCCCATCTGTGTACCTCAGGGATGTCGCCAGGCCAGTTACCATGACCAGGATTGATTGGAGTTGTCCACTCCAATGTATTTGCACCCCATGGGTTTTGAGATTTTACTTTTCTGCCTTTGAATATAGAATAGAAGAAATTGAAAACAAATAACAACTGAACAGCAAATACCACCATCGCAACAGTACTGATGAACCTATTCATATCAGCGAACTGATTGAATGATTGCCAGTTGCTGAAATCAGAGTACCTGCGTGGCATACCAGCAAGTCCTTGATAGTGCATTGGCCAGAAAATCAAATATGCACCAACAAAAGTTACCCAGAAGTGGATGTACGCCATTGTTGTATTTAAATAACGGCCATACATTTTAGGGAACCAATGATATACACCTGCAAACATTCCAAAGAATGATGCAACACCCATTACAATATGGAAGTGTGCAACTACAAAATATGTATCGTGCAAATGAATATCCAATGTTGAGTTACCCAAGAAAATTCCAGTCAAACCACCAGAGATGAACAAGCTCACAAATCCAATTGCAAACAACATTCCTGGTGTAAATCTGATATTACCTCTCCAAATGGTGGTTAACCAGTTAAATACTTTGATTGCAGAAGGCACTGCAATCAATAATGTCAACAATACAAAGAATGCACCAAGGAATGGATTCAATCCGGTTACAAACATATGGTGTGCCCATACGAGGAAGGCAAGAATACAAATTGCAAACAAAGATCCAACCATGGCGAGGTATCCGAAGATGGGCTTACGAGAGTTCACAGAAAGAATTTCAGAAACCATTCCCATCGCTGGCAACAAGATGATATATACTTCAGGGTGACCCAAGAACCAGAACAAGTGCTGGAATAAAATAGCAGATCCACCTTCATTTGGTAGAATCTCCCCTTTTACTACAATCTCAGAAAGATAAAAACTTGTTCCCAAGTTGCGGTCAAACAACAACAGCACAGCTCCTGAAAGCAATACCGGGAATGACAATACACCAAGAACAGCAGTGAAGAAGATTGCCCAGATCGTGAGCGGCATTCTTGTCATGCTCATTCCTTTCGTACGCAAGTTTAATATGGTAGAGATATAGTTCAATCCACCCAACAAAGAAGATACAATGAACAATGCCATTGATATCAACCAGAAATCCATTCCGAGTTTTGAACCTTCACTTGCTTGTCCCAATGCACTGAGCGGAGGATAAATTGTCCAACCACCTGATGCAGGTCCTGTTTGAATAAACAATGATGCAAACATGACAACACTTGCAAGGAAGAAAAACCAATAGCTCAGCATGTTCAAGAATCCAGAAGCCATATCACGTGCGCCGATCTGAAGAGGAATCAAAATATTCGCAAATGTTCCACTCAAACCTGCTGTCAATACAAAGAATACCAGGATGGTTCCGTGCATGGTTACCAATGCATAATAAAATTCATTGGTGATGCGTCCACCTGCTGCCCATTTACCAAACAGATCTTCCAAAAATGGAAAACTCATTTCAGGATACCCCAATTGTAAACGGAAAAGCACAGAGAACAATCCGCCGATAATCGCCCAGATCATTCCTGTAATCAAAAACTGCTTCCCGATCATCTTATGATCGGTACTGAAAATGTACTTGGTAAGAAACGACTCTTCGTGATGATGATCGTGTCCGTGCTCATCATGCGCATGTGCAGTGGCTTGTACTGCGTGTCCGTGTGTAATTGTTTCGCTACTCATTGTAATTTTTTTTCTTTACCTCTTTAATTCAATTGTGCAAGTGGTTTTGAAGTTGCAGTGCTATCAGCAACAGGTGCTGGAGCAGCAGCTTCTTTTACAGTAACATATTGTGGTTTCTTCGAAGTCATCCATGCATCAAACTCTTCTTGTGTTTCCACAACAATCACGCCGCGCATAGAATAGTGCCCGCTTCCACACATTTGATCACAAGAAATTTCATAAACGAAATCCTTGTTGCCAGTAATCTCTTTCATTTGAGCTGTGGTATACTTTGGTGTAAACCACATGGTAGTTGGAATACCTGGTACTGCATCCATTTTCATTCTGAAGTGAACCAATCCAACATCATGAATAACGTCCTGTGCACCAATCACCAATTTCACTGGCTTGCCTACAACAAGATGAACTTCAGTTGCTTCAACATCATCATGGCTTGCTGCATCTTCCCAATCAACTCCCAATGCGTTCCCATTGGATGCATCTGTGAGTCTATAATTCTTTCTTCCAAAAACATTGTCTTTGCCAGGATATCTTACCATCCAGTTAAACTGCTTACCAGTAATTTCTACCAATTGAGCATCTTTCGGAGCATCTCCTGTCATCTTGAACCAATAGAACATACCCAATCCCACCAATACTGTCAAGAAAATCGCTGGAACCACTGTCCAAATCAACTCCAACTTATTGTTATGTGGGAAATAAAACGCTTGGCGTTTTTCTCTGTATTGGTATTTGAATGCAAACCAGAAAAGAAGGATTTGTGTAATAAGAAACACCAACCCTGTCACAGCAAAAGTCAACATCAACATGAAATCAACTTTCTCTCCCTGATCAGATGCAGAAGGCTGGGCCATCAATGTCTTCTTATAATATTCTTCATTGCACCACCATGCAGCGGCTAATCCCAACACTAAAAATGCAATGAATAGAAACGCATTGATGCGGTTGTTCTGCCTGAATGCTTTCTCTTCGCCTTTCAACACAGAAACATATTCACTTGCTTTCGCGATCTGAAAAGTGACCACAAAGGCGAGCGTCAAGATTGCTAAGATGAAATAACCCGACATGATCGTACGTATGTTTTGTTAATGAATTGAATTTTCGTTTAAGTATGATGAATCAAACTTTCTTTTACAAAAGGATGATGTACTGCCAACAATGGTTTCTTGCTCAAGCCTCTTCCCACAAAATACATGATGAGTCCTGCATAGAATATCAACATGCCAAACTCAAACCAACCAAGACTGTAATGTTCATGCATGGTTCCAGGCATCACCATCTGATAGAAATCTACCCAATGCCCAAGAATGATCAACACTGCTACAAACGTCATGGATGTATAATTTCTTTTTGAACCTCTTTTCATCAACAACAAGAAAGGCAATACGAAATTGATGATAAGATTCAAGAAGAAGATTCCTCTATAAGCACCTTGTAAACGTGGCTTGAAATAAATAGTCTCTTCCGGAATGTTTGCATACCAGATCAACATAAACTGTGAATACCACAAGTATGTCCAGAACACTGAAAACGCGAACATGAACTTTCCTAAATCATGCAAGTGCTCTTCAGTTACATATTCCAAATAATCCTGGTTCTTCAAGTACACTACAAACAATGCTACCAATGACATACCCGCCACAAACGTACTTGCAAATGTGTACCAGCTGTACATGGTTGAATACCAGTGAGCATCAATACTCATCAACCACAACCAAGGAATGGTAGAAGCAACTGTCAATGCAAAGAACACAATGAAAACAGCTGCCCAAACTGTATTGTTCCAAATGAATTTTTTTGATGTTTCCTGATCCATGTTTTCATCTGCCTGAGAAGAAAGTTTTCGCATCTTGGCACCCACAAAAGACCAGAGTGAAAGTGTGACAACTGTCCACACCATGAAAAAAGTTGGATTCAAAAAAGCAGTCTTGCCCTTTAGAATAGGATCATGAGCTACATGTTCCTTATCCAACCAATGATATATATCGTGTCTGTTCCCAAAGATGAGTCCAACAAATACCAACAATGCAAGTACAGAAAAGACAGGCACTACACTTGAAATGGCTTCGGGTACTCTGCGAAATGCCATTTGCCATCCGCCCATTGCAAGCGTTGTTACACCAATGAAGAACATGCTGGCATTCACAACCAACAGGAAGAACGTACTGTTTTGCAACAATACAGACCAGAACCTTGTTTGTGCCAATTCGTCTTTGCTCATGCCGAGAAATACAACTCCTAACACAAACGCCAATCCGCCAACACCTAATAATATGTTGGTCCACTTCTTGTATCCCGCTGAAATCTCAAATTGTTGCTTGATCATCCCTGATTATTTAATACGTTGTTGATATTATTTTGCAGCAACAGCAGTACTATCGGTAGCAGCTGCAGCAGCTTTGATTTTACCTTGTTTCACTTTAATGTAATGAATCACCTGCCAGCGTTGCTTTGCCGAAAGTTGTGATGCATAACTTCCCATCAAATTCTTTCCAAATGTTATTGAATAGAACATTTGCCCCTCTGGCATAGATTCATATTTTGAATCTCCAACCAATGTTGCTGGCTTAGATGGATAAGGACCATCACCATTGTTCCACAAAGGACCATTGCCATCGAGTTTTGGACCATGACAAATTCCACAATTAATAAGATACAAACGCTCGGTTTCTTTTAATTCTGCTTCACTCAAAGAAGCAATTGGATTGGGCATCTGACGGGATGCAAAATAATTTGCAGTATCACCCACTGCATCCTGTTGGATATGCACTGGATATTCGTCTCCACGTTTTACAGTTCCTGCAACAGGACCCTGACTTGTTCTTCCGTCTGCAAATACAGGATTTGTAGAATAGGTTTCATACGCACGGCTGTATGCCATATCCGGCATGTATACCTTACCTGGTTTTCTTTTTACATCGCTGCAACTTACAGCCATCACCACCAGTGCAATCATTCCAAAAAAAACAAGTGTTGATCTTTTCATCGCTTTGTCGTTTTATGATCTCTTCGAACCCTTCGCTTCTTTAATTATGCAATATTTGTTTCCTTATACAATTCCTGCTCCTTGTCATATCTTCCAATCCACCAACCTTCTTCTGCAACTTGTGTATTCACTTCCGTTGCACCGGTGCTGCTCAAAAAAGAACTGAGTTCTTTTTCATTTGTCTTATCACCACACTCAATGACCATTACAAACAAATCGTCTGTAGCTCGCGCATGAAAATGATGTCTTTTTACAAACGGTGCGAGCTGACATATATATAAGAATGAAAGCACCATACCAACCGCTGCACAAAGAACTGTCATTTCAAATGTGATGGGAATCCAGGCCGGCAAAGCAAAATTTGGTTTACCGCCAATATTTACTGGCCAATCTTTTGTGAACACCCAAGTCATGAAAGTAACTGCAGTGGTTGTTCCTATCAATCCAAACAAAAATCCTGCAGTATGCAAACTGGTATCTCTCAATCCCATTGCCTTGTCCAATCCATGTACAGGAAATGGAGTATATACATCATGGATTTTATATCCAGCTTTTCTTACTTTGGCAACAGCAGGAAAGAGAACTTTTTCATCCTCAAAACATCCTACCACAAATTTTTTCAACGCCATTGTATAATTTTTACTTTTTAATTAGTGATGTGCCACTTTTACATTGCCCTCTTCATGATGATCATGGTGCATCTCATCATAGAAGCTATCCGCTTCTTTTTGCTCCAATGCAGTCATTTCATTTTTAAAGCTTTCACCTGTTGTCTTCAACACGTGCTTGATTTCAGCAATAGCGATTACAGGGAAATATTTAGAGAAAAGGAAATAACAAGTGAAGAACAATCCAAATGTTCCGAGATAGAAACCAACTTCCCAAATAGTTGGTCTGTAATAAACAGACCAAGAAGATGGAAGATAATCACGGTACAAGGATGATACGATGATCACAAAACGCTCAAACCACATACCGATGTTCACCACGATACTCATGATAAAGGTGAATGTTACATTTCTTCTCAACTTTCTGAACCAGAACAACTGAGGAGAAATCACGTTACATGTCATCATCAACCAATAGCTCCATCCATAAGGACCAGCAATTCTGTATTTAAAGAATATATCCTGTTCAAATGGCACCATGCTGTACCATGCCATGAACAATTCTGTTAAGTATGCGCAACCTACGATCGATCCGGTTAATACAATTACCTTGTTCATCGCCTCAATGTGTCCAAGTGTAATGTAGTCTTGTAGATTCATTACTTTTCTTGTGATCAACATCAATGTTTGCACCATTGCAAATCCAGAGAAGATCGCACCAGCAACGAAGTAAGGTGGGAAGATGGTAGTATGCCAACCTGGAACAACTGAAGTTGCGAAGTCGAACGATACGATGGTGTGCACCGACAATACAAGCGGAGTTGAAAGTCCTGCTAGTACAAGCGATAAACTTTCATGACGCTGCCAATGTTTTGTGCTTCCGCTCCATCCAAAAGAAGCGAGTCCATATAAATGCTTACGCAATTTTGTTTTTGCTCTGTCTCTCACAGTTGCCAAGTCAGGCAATAAACCAGAATACCAGAACAAAAGTGAAACGGTGAAATAAGTTGAGATCGCAAATACGTCCCACAGCAATGGTGAGTTAAAGTTAGGCCACAATGGTCCGCGTGTATTTGGATAAGGCAACGTGAAGAACGCCATCCAAACCCTTCCCATGTGGAAAATGGGAAACTGACCAGCACACATTACCGCAAAGATGGTCATCGCTTCAGCTGCTCTGTTTACACCGGTTCTCCAGCCTTGGCGGAACAGCAACAAGATCGCTGAAATCAACGTACCAGCGTGACCGATACCAACCCACCAAACGAAGTTGGTGATATCCCAACCCCATCCAATGGTTCTGTTTACATTCCACTGTCCGATACCATAAGTTACCTCACGATAAACGGAATAAACACCGAACAACAAAAATGCAACAGATACATAGAAGCCTATGTACCACAAACGAGTGGGCTTCACTTCGATGGTATGCACAATGTCATTCGTAACCTGACCATAGGTTTTATTACCATTTACCAATGGTTCTCTTAACTGTGATTCGTACTTTGTTAGACTCATGCTTGGTCGTTTATGAGATAATACTCTCTAATTATATTAATGTGCCGCAGCTTCTTTTTTCTCTTCCTTGTGTTCTGCATGTTCTGCTTCTGCAGCATGCTCCTCTTCTACAATGCCAACCTGGCGATCTGTATTTCTGATCTTTGCGAGGTAGCTCACACTTGGCAACACGTGAAGTTGCTCCAATGAATAGAACAACCTGTTTGTTTGCTCTTCATTGCGGATTTTGCTAACTGGACTGTTCTTATCATTTACATTACCAAATACGATGGCGTTGGTAGGACAAGCTTGCTGACAAGCAGTTTTGATATCCCACTTACCATCAGCACCAGTTTCAAGCGGCCTGTTTTCTTTTTTCGCTTTCAACTTTCCTTCTTGTAAACGCTGTACACAGAAAGAACATTTTTCAATCACACCTCGAGATCTGACAGTAACATCTGGATTCAATACCATTCTTGTGAGATCTTCATTCATCATCATCACAGAATCATCCAATTTACCACGCTGATTATCTGGGAAGCTGTCTGCTCCATAATAATCAGCCCAGTTAAAGCGACGAACTTTATAAGGACAGTTGTTGGCACAATAACGAGTACCAATACAACGGTTGTAAGTCATTTGGTTCAACCCTTCGCTGCTGTGGTTGGTTGCATTAACAGGACAAACGTTTTCACAAGGTGCATTGTCGCAATGCTGACAAAGCATTGGCATGAACACCACGTTCAAATCATCCAGATTATCATTTCCAGATTCATCTCTGTAAGTAGCATAATAACGATCAATTCTCAACCAATGCATTTCATGAGAACGCAATACTTCAGATTTACCAACAACTGCAACGTTGTTTTCTGAAGTACATGCAACCGTACAAGCACCACAACCAATACATGAATTGAGGTCAATGCTCATACCCCATTTAGCACCTGGATAAGGATGATTTGGATAAAGTGTTCCTTCTGCACGGTAGTCACCTGTCTCTTTTGCAAATGTTTCCACCAACTCATCACGCTTGTCTTTCAGAATGGTTGGATTTTTCTTGAACTCATTCAATGCAAATTCACGAATCACTTCATCACGACCTTCATACTGGTTATGTGTTTGCGTGTAAGCAAGTTTGAAAGTCTCTTTTGTTTTTTCAACTGCAGCATTAGCAACTGAGTAACTAAAAGTATTGTTGAAGCTTACCAAATTGAAAACATTTTGTCCAACATTGGCAGCAGCTTTACCTGTCTTCTCTGATCTTCCGTAACCTACTGCGATTGCAATGACATCTTTGTGCATGCCGGGTACAACCAATACTGGAAGGGTCAATTCATTTTTACCAACAGTTATTTTAACCACTGGCTTTTTCACTTCTACTTCATAGTTATCATCAACTGCAATACCCAATTCTTTTGCAGTTGCAAATGAAATCACAGCATAGTTGTCCCAAGTTGCTTTTGTAATTGGATCGGGCATTTCCTGCAACCATGGGTTGTTGGCTTCTTTACCAGCACCCAATGCAACTTTTGAATAAAGCACAATTTCTTTTCCGGAATTCTTTCCAGCAGTTACTGTAGATGCAGCACTTGCAAAAGCTGATCCACTGTATGAACCTGCACTTGTAGATGCTGGTGTTTCAACAACACCATCACGCAATGCTTTATCCCAAGCATCCTGTGAGCCAAACTTGCTGCTCCAGTATTGCTTGAAATAATCCCCGTATGAAGTATCATTTCCACTCCACTTCAACAATGAAGTTTGAAATGCTCTTGTTTTAAATAAAGGAGCAATGGTCGGTTGAATGAAACTCAAATAGCCAGATTTCATTTCTGCATCTCCCCAACTTTCGAGGAAGTGATGATCCGCAATTTGAAATTTACACAATACACTTGTTTCGTCTTCTCTATCATTGAATGAAACAGATACGGCCACTTTCGCCAATCCGCTTTCAAATTTCTTCGCATCAAAATAATCGTAAACAGGATTTACTCCGTGGATCAACAAAGCACCAACTGCACCATCATTCATGTCTTTCACCAACTGTACCATGGCAGCATCATCACCCTGACGTGTATTCAACGTTGTTCCCCAATCAATGGTATTGCCATAAGCACCCAATTGCTGGTTGATTGCATTTACAATCAATTGTACGGTAACATCGTTGCTCCCACTAACAACCAAAGAAGCAGATCCAGATGCTTTCAATGCATCGGCTGCCAACTTAATTCCTTTTTTCAATCTATCATCACTCAATGCTGGAGCACTTACTGAACCTCCAATCGCAGCATACAAATTCAATGCAACTGCAGCGGCCTCAGATGGACGATGAACAAAACGATCATCAGCATTTGCACCAGTGAGACTCAACATACCCTCAAATTGAATATGCTTGCTCATTGCTGGATTCTTCTGGTCGATTTTTCTTCCGGCAGCATACTGACGCGCATATTCAACTGGACTCAACCATGTTCCTAAGAAATCAGCTTCCAGACCAACGATTGTTTTTGCTTTATCAAATTGATAAGAAGGAATAGCTCTTTTACCAAATGAAGCTTGGTTGGCATTTAATAATCCACTTGCTGAAAGTGCGTCGTATTGAATATGACGTGCGCCAGGATATTTTGCAAGGAAAGATGCAATTACACTTTTGGTTGTTGGTGATGAAATGGTTTCAGTCAACAACACCACTTGCTTACCTGCAATACCACTCATTCCTTCAGCCACCATTTTATCAAATGCATCGAATGTGCTCACTTCTTTGCCATTGGCAAGAGGGAAGCGCAAACGTGCTGTATCATATAAGCCTAATACCGAAGCCTGCACACGTGCTGAAGTACCACCTTTAGTAATGCTTGAAAGATCATTTCCTTCAATCTTGATCGGCCTTCCATCACGCACTTTTGCAACAACAGGTACTGCATCACCGTCCAATGTATATGTAGTTGCATAATAATTTGCAACACCAGGGATGATGGTATCTGGTTTGTTCAAATAAGGAATGCTCTTCTTTACAGGCATCTCACAGCTTGCAGCTGCAGCAGCAGCGGCAGTACTGAATCCGAGATATTTTAAAAAGTCTCTGCGTGGGGATGTTGCATCCAATAATTCATTGAATTCATCTTGTACCCTTTCCTGGTAATTTTCACTGCTCTTCAATTCACCAAAACTCTGCCAGTATTTTTTTTGCTTCATAACTATGGTTGGGTTGAACTTAGGGATGAGTTGTTTGCGTATATTTTAATAGTGACACTTCTGACATTCTGTTCCTCCAATTTTTTCTACAGTCACACTATCCATTTTCTTGTTCTTCAAGTCCTCATGGAACTTCTCATAAATACTGTAGAATTTATTGTCAGTGAACTGAACTTTTGTTTCTCTGTGACAGTTCACACACCAGCCCATGCTTAAATCTGCATACTGATACACTTCACCCATTTTCTGGATTTCACCATGACAGGTTTGGCATTGTTGCTTTCCTGCATTCACGTGTTGTGCGTGATTGAAATAAACGTGGTCAGGAAGATTGTGGATGCGAATCCATTCAATCGGCTTTCCTTCACCAGTATATTGTTTGGTGGTGGGATTCCATCCTGCAAACTTGTATAGTTTCTGAATTTCTGCAGTTCCATCAACTTCGGTTCCATCTTCACGGTATATTTTTGGACCCTTTGCATATTCATTGATACCCATGTGACAATTCATACAAACATTCACAGATGGAATGTTCGCATGTTTGCTTTCCTGCGCACCACCATGGCAATACAAACAATTGATTTGATTGATACCGGCATGCACTTTGTGTGAATAATAAATAGGTTGCTCAGGTTGATAATTCTGTGAGCGACCCAATCCTTGCGCACCTTGGAACAACATATATCCTCCACCGAGGAAAAGTAAAATGGCAAATACTGCGATATACACTTTATTGCGGTAGAAAGGAACAGGTTCTGCAGCAGAAGTTCCTTCTGCCTCATCCGACATTTTTCTAAGATTGCTGTTCACCTGCAAGAGGATCAAAGCAATCACAGCAAGTATGATGGTCAAAATACCATACAACAAATTTGAATCTGATTCACTTGATTGAGATGCAGGTGTGGCGCCATCTGCAGGAGTTGCAGCTGCCGCTGCTTTTGAACCGCCTTCATTGATATATGTTAAGATAGCATCGATGTCTGCATCCTTCAATTCAGGAAATGCAGTCATTTGAATTTTATTGAATTCATTGTAAACCGTTACTGCGCGGGGATACCCTTTTTTGATGACTGCAGCACTGTTGCGAACCCACTCGTAAATCATTTTCTTATCATCCCAACGATCTTCTACTCCCTTCAAAGCAGGACCAACCAATTGCTTGTCAATAGCATGACAAGAAGCACATTTTTGATTGAACAAAGCTTTTCCATCCTGTGCATTTGCACCAAGTGATAAAGTCAAGAAAGTCAATAAAATAGTTGCGGAAAATAGTTTTCTAAAACAGCTTGTTTTCTTATTCATACCCTCGGTAAATTGTGTTGAAATTGTTGGGCACCTTTAATTGGTCGCAAATTTACAGTATGAATTCAACAATATATCAACATTGTTAACTTTTTTTTGATGCAGATTGGGTCTGCTTTTCAATGATTTATGCCGCTAAAGAACCACAAATTGTCATAAGAATGTATGACGTTGGTCATAAAAGATTTAACAGTATAAAATTAAGGGCTGCAGTTGATTTTTTTCTTCTCTTTGCAGCATGTTTAAAAGCCTCCAGAAGAAATGGAAAGTGAGTGCCTCCCAATTGGTTCTCATTCTTTGCACCTTCGCCACCACAGGTACCCTTACGGCATACATCTCCAGAAGCATAACAGAATGGTTGAATCTAGACCCCAAAAACGACTGGGAACTCAGATTGGTATTGCGTTTGATCGTTCTCATCTTCGGCTACCAAGTCATCATTTTGATTGTCTCTTTTTTCTTTGGACAATTCAAATTTTTCTGGAACTATGAGAAGAAAATACTCCGTAGAATGAAGTTTATGCCTCCTGCATCTGCCAACATCGCCATTTTTGCTTCAGGAAAGGGAGGTAATGCAGAAAAAATTATACAATACTTTGAATATCATAGATATATACATATTAAACTGGTTGTATGTAACAAAGCGGGAGCTGGGGTGCTAGACATTGCAGCCAACAATGGAATTCCAACCTTGATGCTCGAAAAAAACAGCTTCTATGAAACTGAAAAATATGTACAAGAGTTTGTAAATCAAAATATTACACATATTGTACTGGCTGGTTTTCTATGGAAAATACCCGAAAACATGGTGAAGACATTCTCTGGACGCATTATTAATATACATCCTGCATTGTTGCCCAATTATGGAGGAAAGGGGATGTACGGAGAAAACGTTCACAAATCAGTATTGAAAGCAGGAGATACTGAAAGCGGCATCACGATCCACTTGGTTGATGAAGAATACGACCATGGAAAAACATTTTTCCAGGCTAGGATTCCGGTTACTTCGTCAGATACTCCCAATTCACTGGCTGAAAAAATTCATGCATTGGAGCATCAACACTTCCCCCCTCAAATTGAAAAATGGATCAATCAGCAATAAGTAATTGTTTCCAAAAATCATCATATCGTCCCTTCTGATCCTATTCAGCTTTCAAGCGCAATCACAAATTTGGTTGACAGGCAGGGTGTATGACTCCACCAGAATGGTAACTGTTCCAGCAGTAAAAATTTCAACAAAAAAAGGAATCGTTACATACACAGACTCGATTGGGAGATATGGACTAAACGTTGATAAAACCGATTCAATTTCATTCACCTATCTGGGAAAATCAACCATCTTCTTCCCGGTAAAAGAAATCAATTACCCTGCAGGATTTGATATTGCATTACAAGTAACAGTGCAAGACAAATACAAGACATTGAAAGAAATTGTAGTCATCAAAAAAACATACAGAGAAGATTCACTTGAAAACAGAGAACGCTACAGAAAAGTATTTGAATTTGAAAGAGGGGGATTACAACTTTCTGAAACAGGTACCATGGGAGGTACGCCAGGACTCGATCTTACAAGTTTAATCAATTTATTCAGGTTCAAAAGAAATAAATCTCTTCGAACACTTCAAAACAGATTGATTGAAGAAGAGCAGCAGAAGTTTGTTGACAGCCGTTTCACCAAACAACTTGTAAAACAAATCACAGGACTCAACGGAACCAACTTGGATAAATTTATGATCGCTTACCGCCCTCCGTATGAAGTTGTAGCTTATGCCGAAGAATATCAGTTCTATCAATACATTTTGGACGCATCCCGTTATTTTAAATCAGGTGTAATGCCCAAACCGGCTTTGAAATAAGTTGCTGCTTTTTGTTAACTTCAATAACAATTGAAAAAATATTGAAGTAAACAATGAGAAAGATTTTATACCTGAATGTGTTTCTATCTGCAGCACTCCTTTCAAATGCACAATCTTATAAAAAAATACATGCAGATGCAATTGTCATTGACACACACAATGATTTCATTAGTACAAGCATCGATAAAAAAGTAAGTTTCGAGCAATCACTGAAAGGTGTAACACATTCCGACTTGAAACGAATGAAAGAAGGTGGAATTGATATCCAGATTTTTTCCATTTTTTGTGATGAGAATTATGGCAAGGGAACAGCGTATGCATTTGCAAACCAGGAGATGGATTCCATGTATGCCATCATCCAAAGAAATCCAAAGAAAACCATGCTGGTGAAAACGCCTCAAGACCTGGAAGCTGCTGTCAAAGCAGGAAAGCTTGGCTGCATGATGGGTGTCGAAGGTGGACATATGATGGAAGACAGGTTGGATTACCTCGATAGTTTATACAAACGAGGAGCACGCTATATGACGCTCACTTGGAACAACAGCACAGATTGGGCCAGCTCCGCTGCAGATGAAAGAGCAAAAACCAATCTTGGGCATCCATACGGACTCAATGCATTTGGTGAAAAGATTGTACAACACATGAATGAACTTGGAATGATTGTTGATATTTCACACGTAGGTGAAAAAACTTTTTATGACGCAGTGCGTGTTTCTAAAAAACCTGTGATCGCTTCACACAGTTGCACATACAGCCTCTGTCCTGTTCCAAGAAACATGACAGACGATCAAATAAAGACATTGGGTAAAAATGGGGGAGTGATTCACCTGAATTTTAATTCAGGATTTGTAGACAGCAGCTTCAACGCAAAAAATCGTGCATTCATCAAAAACCATCAGGCAGAAAAAGATTCATTGTTAAAAACGAATCCAAGTGATTTCTTTGCCAACATGCGCATCAATGAAAAATACAAAAATGAAATTGATGATGCCCGCCCAACACTTTCACAACTGTTAGATCATCTTGATCATATCGTTAAATTAATTGGTGTTGATCACGTTGGACTCGGATCAGATTTTGATGGGATCAATTCATCGCCAAGAGAATTAACTGATGTTGCAGATATGCCATTGATTACAAAAGCATTGATACAAAGAGGTTACAATAAGACAGACATCCAAAAAATATTAGGTGGAAATTTCATCCGCGTCTTTAAAGAGAATCAACAATGAGAAAAGTTCTGATCATCACATTCCTCTTTTTTGTTCAAATATCTTTTGCACAAAACAAAGCAGATATTGCACGATGGGAATCAACTGCAAAAAAAGTAAACATCGTTCGTGATAAATGGGGGATACCACACATCTTCGGTAAAACAGATGCTGATTGTGTATTCGGATTATTATACGCGCAATGTGAAGATGATTTTCAAAGGGTGGAAATGAATTATATCACCATGCTTGGAAGAACAAGTGAAGTAAAAGGAGAGGAGCATATCTATGAAGACCTGTTGGTGAAAATGGTCATCGACTCTGCCGCTTCAGTGGAGGATTACAACAGGAGTCCTGAGTGGATGAAAAAATTATTGAACGCATTTGCCGATGGTGTCAACTATTTTCTCTACACTCATCCCCAAATAAAACCTGCATTGCTAAAAGAATTTAAACCTTGGTATCCGCTTACATATACAGATGGAAGTATCTCAGCAATACAAACGAGTAATCTGACAGCAAAGGATATTAAAAATTTTTATGCTGATATCTCATCAGATCTTAGTCATATCAAACAAAGAGATAATGAACAGTTGATCGGATCAAACGGATTTGCTATTGCACCATCAAAAAGCATCTCAGGAAATTCAATGCTTTACATCAACCCGCACGTTACTTTTTACTTCAGACCCGAAGTGCACATGATCAGCGAAGAGGGTCTAAATACCTACGGCGCTGTTACCTGGGGACAATTTTTTGTATACCAGGGATTCAACGAACATTGTGGTTGGATGCATACTTCAAGCGAAGCAGATGTTGCTGATTTATATGAAGAAACAATCATCAAAAACAAGGACGGTATTTTTTATAAATATGACAATTCATTAAAGTCTGTTAGCATACAAGCCGTAGAAATTAAATACAAAACAACTACTGGTATTGCTAAAAAAGAATTCAAGATATATTCTACACATCATGGTCCTGTCATGGCGAAAGAAGATGAAAAGTGGATTTCAATGCAATCCAACAACAGATCTTTAAATGGATTGATTCAATCCTGGAGCAGAACAAAAGCAAAAACTTTTTCTGAATTCAAATCCACCATGGATCTTAGAGAAAATGTTTCCAACAATACTGTCTATGCAGATGATCAGGGAAATATTGCATACTGGCACGGAAACTTTATGCCAAAAAGAGATATCCGATTTGATTGGAATGATAAAGTAGATGGTTCCACCTCTGCAACAGATTGGAAAGGATTACACACTGTAGATGAAACTGTTCATCTCTACAACCCAAGCAATGGCTGGTTGCAAAATTGCAATTCTAATCCATTTACCGCTGCTGGTCCGGGTGTAATATCAAAAAAGAAATATCCAACATATATGGCGCCAGATGCTGAAAACTTCAGAGGGATCAATGCTGTAAGGGTTCTAAGTAATACTGGGAAATTAGATATCAACGGACTCATCAAAGCTGGTTACGATACTTACCTGACTGCATTTGATATTTTACTTCCTTCATTGTTTTCATCAACAAGAACACAGATCGCAGATAATATTAAACCAGATATTATGAAAGCGATTCAAATTTTGAACGAGTGGGACAGAAGATCTGCAGCAAATTCAGTAGCAACGACCATTGCAATTCTCTGGGCTGAAAGAGTATTACCCTATTTAATGAGAAACAATAAGGGTGATATTGATCTTACACTTGAGTTATCCCGCTTGTTAAAAGAAATGCCGGACAACGAAAAAATTAATTTCTTAAATGAAGTACTAAAGAAATTGAAAGCTGATTTTGGTACCTGGGAAGTGAAATGGGGAGACATCAATCGCTTTCAAAGAATCGAAAATAAATTGACCCCACATTATGACGATGCGCAACCGAGCATCCCTTCTCCGTTTGCATCTTCAATGTGGGGCAGTCTGCCTTCATATAATAGTAGAACATTCGACAACACGAAAAAAAGATACGGCTACGGAGGAAATAGTTTTATTTGTGCAGTTGAATTTGGAAAGAAAATAAAGGCTAAATCGCTTTTGGCAGGAGGCGAAAGCGGTGATGTGAATTCAAAACATTTCAAAGATCAGGCTGAAATGTATACAAGTGGACAATTCAAAGATGTTCTTTTCTACAAAGAAGATATTTTGAAGTATACAGAAGAGCAATACCATCCAGGAGAAAAAAGAAAATAAACAATTGCATATGAAAACTTATTTCACACTTTTATTATCAATCATTTCATTTACTGGGATTTCACAGGAAATCGGACTGCAACTTTACTCAGTCAGAAACCAGGTTAAAGAGGATCTTAAGGGAACTTTGATGAAAGTAAAAGCGATGGGTATCAAAGAATTGGAAGGAGGTGATACCTATGGCATGGGGGTGGATGCTTATACATCCATGATACATGAAATGGGATTTAAGATGATTGGAATAGGAGTGGATTATGATGCATTAACAAAAGACCTAACACCAGCTATTGAACAAGCCAAAAAAATGGGTGCTCAAAATGTCATTTGCTTTTGGATTGGTCACAATGGAGATGAATTCGGCACAGCAGATGTTGAAGAAGCTGCTAAAAGATTCAACAGAGCAGGAAAAATCTTTAAAGATGCTGGATTGGATTTTAGCTATCATGTCCATGGATATGAATTTCGTCCATCAGCCAATGGTACATTGTTCGATGACCTCATGGCAAAAACGAATCCCAAATGGGTGAATATTGAATTGGACGTATTCTGGGCAAAGCAAGGTTGTGCAGACCCTGTATCAATTATCAATAAATACCCGTCTCGAATAAGAATGTTACATCTAAAAGACAGGCAACATGGAACTATTTGCAATAACAAAGGTTCTGCAGATGAAGAGACCAATGTAGTTTTAGGAAAGGGAGATATAAACATCAGCGATGTAATGAAAGCTGCAAAGAAAGCCGGTGTAAAACATTATTTTATTGAGGATGAATCTTCTCGTGTAATGAATCAATTGCCAGAAAGCATTTCTTATTTGAAATCTTTAAAATAAATCAAAATACCAACTCCTCAAGGGAAACACCAAATACGTGTTTGGCAATTTTGTCCAAATGTATTCTTTCTCCTTTCAGATGAATGGTAGTATGGTTATGTGTTAGAGATTCCCCAGGACCCAAATCTGCGGCAGGAGATGAACTTTCAATTTCATAAAATTTTCCCATTTGTTTTCCATTAATCGGGCCATCATTGTATGCATTCACAGCATCCCCGCTAAAAGGATCTTCCTGAATCTTCCAAAGTGAATTGACATATTTATTTTCTCCTCCCGGCAAAGAAAAATATGCAATGGTTAATACATTGTTCTTTGCATCATAACTACCTACAAATGGTTTTGCTCTCTTTGGAGAAATCCCCACTTTACTGCGAAAATTCGCATCAGCCTTCATCAGCATAAGCTGACTCCCAACTTTTAATCTTTCTGCAGGCACTTTACCAAAATAATCATCTGTAACAATCTTACCCAACTTACTCGAATCACCATTATTAAAAGGGATTGCAATAGCAGTTTGATCACCAGCATTGAGCATGCTCAAAATCCAGACAGACAACATGCCATATTGTTCACCCCATGGATGGTTGCTGAGATTGGTGATTGTATTATCTGATGAAAATCCTACTACATCAACAGAACTATCAAATTGTCCAATGAGTTGTTGGATGCTTTCACGCTTCAATAAATGTATATTTCTGTTTACTCCAATATCAAATGTTGAACCAGTATAATTTTTCAGATGCATCGTTTTTTTAAAAAATGCTTCTAATGTAGTACTGGAAACAAGTTCAAATGGCTCTGTGTCAATTTCTTTAGGCACTTGCCAATGTTCAAAATCAAATGCACTGTCTTTTTTGAAATAAATAGAAAATTGACCGCCTTCTGGGCCCAACCAAAAACGCTCTTCACCACCAACCGCATATATATGAGGAGTAATTTCTTTGCTTGAAATCAACTCATGGTTGATCCATCCAAAACTCATCCCCGCCATTCCATTCGAGGTACTTGTCATGATTCTCCCCTGGTAAGCGGGCAGAACAATCAGTTTTGCATCTGAACTGCTATCTTCTAAAAGAACAAGATCGTTATGATACTTTTTAAGAAATGCCAAGTCATAACCAAAACTTCCTTTTTGCATATTGCTTGAATTCATACAAGAGCTCAGCATGAAAATGAATAAGAGTATTGAATAGCTTTTCATGCGAAAATTTTTCTTTAAACTACAACCAATTCATAGAATTCTTCAGGATTCAGGTATTTTTCTGCCAAATTTTTTAATTCTTTCGCTTCAATTGTTTTGATTGTATTTACATAATAATTGAAATGACTTTCATCCATACCATGTAAAATGAGATTTTTCCAACGGCCTATGATATGAAAAGGTCCATCAAGATCTCCTAACAAAGTGCCAATCAAATAATTTTTTACCAACAGCAATTCGTCTTTTCCAACCTCTTTGTTGCGAAGCTGCTCCATTTCATGATATACTTCTTTGACAGTTGCCTCACATACATCACGACCTGCTTCTGTACTAATGAGGATAGCACTTGCATGGATATGATTCATAAGGTAACTATATATCCCATACGTATAACCTTTGTCCTCACGAATATTGGCCATGAGTCTTGATCCGAAAAATCCCCCAAACAACACATTCAACACTTGCAACTTAGGAAAAACAGGATCGCTTGGAAGCGGGCAGGGACGTGCGATTCGAATTGCGCCTTGTACACCATCAGGATCATTTAGGATATTCCATTTTTTTTGTGTGGATGGAAACATTGGATGCGATACGTTGGTCACCTGATTTTTATTGAACGGGAGTTGTCCAAAATATTTGTTCAACAATTGCTGATATTTGGCAGGCAATATGCCTGCTGAAAAAATAGTACAGTGTCCGTTTTTATAATATGATTGATAATATCGGATGAGTTCGTCTTGTTGAATTGCATCGTAATCATCCATTTCACTGTAAACGCCATAAGGATGCTTTTCACCAAAGAGTAATGCATCAATTTTTCTTCCTGCAATAAAGTCACATTTTTTCAAATTAACAGCCAAGCGTTGTTTCATGTTTTGCTTATAAATAAGCAATTCATCTTCAGGCATGGTTGCATCTAAAAATATTTCTTGAACAAGTGGAAGAATATGTTCCAATTGCTTTGTAAGACAATGAAGTGAAACAACAGCTGTTTCATTGTAACAACTCCTGTTGAGATATGCACCATAGAAATCAACAAACTCATTGATCTCAAATGCTGATTTATTGGAAGTACCATTCTTGATCAAAAAATTTGCTGCTGATGCAATAAGTTTTTTTTCTTCGAACCAGTTTCCTGCTTTAAACACCCATTCAATCTGCACTACTTCTTCTGTGCCTGCTTGAACATTGTATACCTCTACACCATTGTCTAATTTGAATTGATCTGGTTTTTTCAAACCTATTTTATATTCAACGGCATCTTTAATATGTGGGGCTTCTGATCGGTTCAACATGTTTAGTTTTTTAATTCGCCATATACCAAATGGTGTTGCTGTTGCTTTCTCTCAAGACCTCCTTCGCAACACGCTGAAGATCAGATGTAGTGACTTGCTGATATCTTTGAAATTCATCATTCATCAAATTTCCATCTCCAAGCAATTCATAGAAAGCGAGGCTGCCGGCTCTGTTCATCACACTCATATCTTCAAAAGCCATGACACTTTCTGTTTTATTTTTTACTTTTTGCAATTCACGATCATCGATCAGATGTTCTCTCGCTTTGGTCAACTCTTCTTCAATTGCATCCTCGGCCTGTTTCATATCAACTCCTTTTACCAACTGACCTTCTATGGTGAGAAGTCCTCTGTCCAAACTTCCAAAATGATAACAATTGATATGTGCAAACAATTGTTTTTCTTTTACAAGTGCCTGATACAACCTCGAGGAAGCTCCACCTCCTAAAATATCTGTAAGCAAATCAGTTGTATAATAATCCTGATCTAACCTGGAAGCCATATGCCATGTTTTATAAATCGCATCCATGGGCACATTGCGCTTGACTGTCATTCTCCTTGCATCCTGCTGAGCAGGTTCCTGCAGAATATTTCTGTGGTATTTTATACCAGATGGAATAGAACCAAACCATTTTTCAGCCAATAGTTGCACTTGCGCTGTTTGCACATTTCCTGCTACTACCAAGATTGCATTGGATGGATTATAATGTTTTGAGAAGAAGTTTTTTACGTCTTCCAGTTTTGCATTTTCTATATGTGAAAGTTCTTTGCCAATCGTCATCCATTTATATGGATGAACCTTGTAAGCAAGGTCCCTCATCATATGCCATACATCTCCAAAAGGCTTGTTGATGTAATGTTCTTTGAATTCCTCACAAACAACCTTTCGTTGTACATCCAAACTTTTCTTGCTGAATGCCAAGCTCAGCATGCGATCACTTTCAAGCCAAAAAGCAGTTTCAAGATTTTCGGCAGGCAATTGACAATAATAATTGGTAAGATCATTGGTTGTATATGCATTGTTTTCGCCACCCGACAATTGCAACGGTTCATCATAATCAGGTATGTTGACAGACCCTCCAAACATCAAATGTTCAAACAAATGAGCAAAACCAGTTTGAGCTTCCACTTCATCCCTTGCTCCAACATCATATAAAACGTTGACAACTGCCATGGGTGTACTCAAATCTTGATGCACCAATACTTTTAGCCCATTGCTCAATTCGAATCGATCAAAATTTACCATGGCGCGAAATTACTTATAATATGCTGACTGGTTTCAGATTTAATGTAATGATCTCACCATCTCTTAAAATGAGAAATGTTAATTTTTCTCTGATTGATTGAAGCTTTGCGCGGTAAGCCTGAATACTTTTAGAAAAATCATTGTTGATAGCCAGGATATAATCATCTTTTTTAAACCCTGCTCTTTCTGCTGGTGAATCAGGTGCTACACCATCAATTAAAATTTGGCCATCTACATAATAAATGGCAAGCCCGGTGTATGCATAATCAAAAAAATCCCTGAACTGAGCGTTGGGAATAATATGTACTTCCTGCTTGACATAATTAAAAGTAGTGTTGAACCTTCTCAACAAATCATTGCCTATGAGTCCACCAACCAATGGATAGTTGGTAACATTAACCTGATCATCAAAAATATGTGTAGGCACTTTTCGAAATTTATATGGACCAACTTTTATCCACTTCACAGTTGTATACCTCATTGTCATCTTTCCGCCCAATCCTTCCGCCTGTGTTACAACAGGCGCCTTTCTTTTGTGGTGCAATACTGCACTGTCGCTTGCATAGTTTTCTGATAATAAAAAATTCAATCCTGCGCCTGTATCAAAATAAAATCGTTGGAAAAATTCTTTGGCATCTTTAAAACTCGTTTGCTGAATGGGGATCGCAGTAAAGATAGGATTCAACATATAGCCACCCTTTGGATATTTATATTCCCCTTGTGTAAATACGGTGAGAACTGTATGGTCGTAATCTATATGTATAATATATCTACTAAAAAAAGTATAGCCGATAATACCATCAATCTTTATCCCATAAACACTTGACAGTATTTCATAATCATTGACATGAAAATTGAGATGGTCTACCTGCAGTCCGGGGAAATAAAGTGTGGCATCATTTAAAAAAGATACCGTCTTAATCCCCCCGATTCCCTTTATTTTTTTATCCGATGGAACAACTGGCATGGCATATTTTTCAACCGCCATGGAATCCAATGAAATTCCACCGCTTCCGGTATCTAATAAAAATTGAAGGCTGTCCGGATAATTGTTCAATTTGGCTTTGACAATAATGATACCCCCGGTTAACAATTGAAATCGAAAACTTGTAATTTTCTTTGACTGGGGTTCAATGAATTGTTCCTGTGCTGATACACCCCTTGTGCCAAGAAAAATCATGCAAATCCATATACACTTCAACAAAATCCTCATTCCATTCATGTTTGTGGTGCTCTATCTAATTTACAACAAATGAAGGAGGATTGTTTAAACGATATAGTAACTTTGCACAACGATTAACAATAAATAATGAGTGACCTGAAGCATTTGTACGAAAGAGCATTGAATCTTGAATTTCTAAGTGCCGAAGAAGGCCTACTTCTTTTCAAAGAAGCACCCCTTACTGAATTAATGCATGTTGCAAATCAACTACGCATCAAGCAGGTACCTCATGGCAAAGTAACATGGCAGATTGATAGAAATGTAAATACCACCAACGTTTGTATTGCGAATTGCAAGTTTTGCAACTTCTATAGAATACCCGGACATGCTGAAGCATATATCACCGACATGGATACCTACAGAAAAAAAATCCGTGAAACATTGAAATGGGGTGGAGATCAATTGTTGCTTCAAGGTGGTCATCATCCAGCATTAGGACTCAAATATTATGTAGATACTTTTCGTGCAATCAAAGCTGAATTCCCAGACATCAGATTACATGCATTAGGCCCCCCTGAAGTGGCACATATCACAAAGTTGGAAAAATCTACGCACACAGAAGTACTGAAAGCATTGAAAGAAGCAGGCATGGATTCATTGCCGGGTGCAGGTGCAGAAATATTGGTTGACAGAGTAAGAAGATTGGTGAGCAATGGAAAATGTGGTGCTCAGGAATGGTTGGATGTAATGGCGGCTGCACATCAACTAAATATCACAACATCTGCCACCATGATGTTCGGACATGTTGAAACCCTGGAAGAAAGATTTGAACACTTGATCAAGATTAGAGAAGTTCAATCTCGCAAACCAGCAAATGCAAAAGGATTCTTGGCATTTATTCCTTGGACCTTTCAAGATGTAGATACCTTGCTAGCAAAAATTAGAGGAGTACAAAATATGACTACTCCAGAAGAATATATTCGCATGATTTCTATCAGCAGAATCATGTTGCCCAATGTTAAAAATATTCAGGCATCGTGGCTGACTGTTGGTAAAAAGATTGCACAAATTTGTTTGCATGCAGGTGCGAATGATTTTGGAAGCATTATGCTGGAAGAAAATGTAGTAAGTGCTGCAGGCGCTCCCCATAGGTTCACATACAAAACCATCCAGGAAGCAATCAAAGAAGGTGGATTTGAACCGCAATTGAGAAATCAGGAATATGATTGGAGAGAATTGCCCGCTACAATCGAAGAGCAAGTAATTACATATTAATATATTGGTAAATGGAATGTACCCGTATTTATTCCATTCACGATCAGGCCATCACTTTTGAATTTGCTGAAATCATCAGCGAAGAAATTAATCTTCATATTATTTCACTGAAGAATGCGATTGAAGATCATCCATTCAATGGTTTTATAGAGTGTGTACCCGCATATAGCAGTTTAACGGTTTATTTCCATAACAATATGGATAAAAATGAAGTGATTAAAATTGTCAATAGTTATAACTCAAAACTCAACACCAACAACTCAACATCGAATAACAAAATAATCACCATCCCCGTTTGTTATGAAATGGGTGAGGACCTATCAATTGTAACATCGCAATTAAATTTAAGTGAAGAGGAAGTTATTCGTTTGCACAGCGAACAATCCTATCGAGTGTTTATGATAGGCTTCACTCCAGGTTTCCCTTATATGGGAACACTTCCCAAAGTCTTGGAGATGGAAAGAAAAAAAACACCATCATTGAATATACAATCTGGAAGTGTTGCAATTGCAGGAAAACAAACAGGAATTTACCCAACCAACTCGCCAGGTGGGTGGCATGTAATTGGAAGAACACCCGTAAACATGTTTGATAAAAAAAGAACTCCTGCATGTTTTCTTCAAGCAGGCGACATTGTACAATTCAAACCAATAACTAAAAGAGCGTTTGAACAATATCTATGAGCATCACCATTTTAAAACCTGGATTCATGTGTAGCATACAAGACCTTGGAAGAAGAGGTTTTCAGCAGTATGGTATCCCGATATCTGGAGCAATGGACATGCAGGCTGCTAAAACAGCAAATAGAATTTGTGGAAACGAAGATGAAGATGCATTATTAGAGTGTACTTTACATGGAACTGAAATCCTAATACAGGATACAACTGTCTTTTCAATAACGGGAGGCGGTTCAACAGCAATATTGAATGGACAAAAAATTCCATTTAACAAACAAATAAAAGCCATTGCAGGTTCCATCATCAAATTATTACCAAGTCCAATTGGTTTTTATGCATATCTAGCTTTTGCAGGTGGCTTAAAAACATCATTAGACTTGGGCAGCAGTTCAACCTATAACCTGGCTGCTTTAGGCGGTAAAAATGGAAAACCATTAGAGCAAAATGATCGAATTGAATTAAAAAATTCAAAACCTAATATTCAGCATGCGAATATTGTAATAAATGAACATGGATTTGGAATCAGCAATTGGAAATCAACAGTACCTCAACTCCCACATGTCAATGATCTAGTTGAAATAAAATGTCATAAAGGTCCTGAGTGGGATCTATTTGAGGAAAGATCTACATCTGCATGGTTCAATTCAATATTTATCATTAGTCAACATGCAAATAGAATGGGATTTCAACTCGAAGGTGCACAACTGGAGAAAAAAGAGAAAAAAGAAATGATTTCTACTGCAGTTACAAAAGGCATTGTGCAAGTTACTAACCATGGAACTCCAATTGTATTAATGGCAGATGCTCAAACCATCGGAGGTTATCCGAGAATTGGAAGAATTTTTAACGATGACATCAACCTACTTGCTCAATGTCGCCCTGGAACAAAAATTAAATTTGTCTCTATTTAATCAAGTAAAACTTAGTAAAGGGCCTTTTTAAAAATTTTAAACCCTCGTCAATTTAATAGGAGGTGTTTGATTGGCATTCCACTGACATACATACAAGTTTTCATCATCATCAACACAAACATCATGCCCATGCATGAAAACACGTGATGCATCTTGTAGTGTGGGTTGCAGCATGCCATTTTGATATACGGGAGCGTTGCCTCCCGGACTTGAAATAACTTTATTTTTTGAATCAAGGATTGTTAGAAACCCTGTATTGGCGTTGCGTTTGCCCTCTTTGTCTTTCGACCAGCAAACTCCTGCATATAAATTTTGTCCATGTATAACAGGGCGACAAACATACATCCCAGGCAGATCAATTGTTCTCAAATATTTTCCATCCATGGTGAATATTTTAAAACAGCATTCTTCTCTGGAAGTACAAATAAGCACAGGATTGTTCTTATCTCGTGTATCAACCACCACACCATGCGCATTCTTTAAATTATGTGCTGGATTTTCATTGTTATGTCCTCCGAACTTTCTTATAAACCTTCCCCTGCTATCAAACTGAAGTATGTAATCTGATCCATACCCATCTGCAACATAAATATCGCCATTGGGTGCAACAGCGGTTTCAGTTGGGAAATACTTGTCCTCATCTTTATAGACCCCAATGGTATGCGGCTGAGCCAGTGAAAAAATAATTCTCCCATTCAAATCAGTCTTAACAACATTTCCATGTTGTGACTTTCCCTTTCCGGAAGCATCGCTGTAAAAACCATTGTCAACGATCAACAAAAAATCTTCATCATTCTCCTTGCTAATAGTCAATCCATGTCCAGCGGGAAATGAATGACCCCAAGAATCCAACAACTTACCAGATTTATCAAAGACCAATATATTATTATGTACATCATCACCCACCATAAACAAGCGGCCCTTGCTGTCCTGCACCATTTCATGGCAATTGATCAAAGGATTGGTGGAAGAACTGATCTTGGCCCAAGACTTATCAACTTTATATCGCATACTGTTATGACCAATGACGAGTTCATCTTGGATATCTTTATGCAGAATATTAAATGCAAAAGATTTGCTGGCAAGCAATCCTGCAGAAGCCAGGGTGGCTGACTGTATAAAAGTTCTTCTATTTTTCATAGAATGAATATAAAAAATTTTGCGCTGATTATCTATACATTTGGAGATGAGCATAGATTTAAATTGTGACATGGGGGAGGGAATCGGCACAGATGAACTGATCATGCCCTATATCAGTTCTGCAAATATTGCATGTGGTGGACATGCTGGGGATGAATCCATGATGCAGAAAACAATTCTTCTGGCAAAAAAATACCAGGTTGCAGTTGGCGCTCACCCATCCTATCCTGATCGAAAGAATTTTGGAAGGATTGAAATGCATTTATCAGAAGGCGAGATATACCAAGAAGTATATCAACAAATTCAAGTGATAAGGGATATTGCCTCAGCACAAGGAATCAAACTGCATCATGTAAAACCCCATGGGGCATTGTATAATACTGCCGCGAAAAACGAATCAGTTTCAAATGCGATTGTTCATGCAATCATTGATATTGACCCAACATTAAAAGTATATGGATTGCCATTGAGTATATTTGAAAGTGTTTGCATAAAAAGTAAACTACAATTTGTAGGAGAAGGATTTGCAGACAGAACTTATACGGATCAAGGAACCCTTACACCAAGAACTTCTGCAGATGCAATGATTACTGAAACAAAAACTGCAATTCAGCAGGTAATCAAAATGGTAGAAAAACAAGAAGTAAAATCAACTTCTGATAACTGGATAAAAATGCCAGTGAAAACAATATGTATACATGGGGATGGAAAACATGCTGTTGATTTTGCAAAAACCATTCATCAAGCGTTGAAAGAAAACAACATTGATATTCATCATTAAACGAATGCATTGAAAAAAAATAAATTTTCATCGCCCCTGATCGCAGCAGCTTTTTTAATGGCAACCTCGGCCATTGGCCCGGGCTTTCTAACTCAAACAGCCATCTTCACCAATTCACTATTCGCCAGTTTTGGTTTCGTAATTCTCATATCGATATTATTGGACATTGGTGCACAGTTAAATATATGGCGCATACTCTGTGCGAGTGGTAAAAGAGCACAGGATTTTGCAAATGAAGTATTACCTGGAGCAGGGCATTTCTTAACCATCCTTGTTGTAATAGGTGGACTCGCTTTCAACTGTGGAAACCTCGCCGGAGCGGGATTGGGGATGAATGTGCTTACGGGATTAGATACAAAAATTGGTGCAGCAATCAGTGGAGTAATTGCAATATTTATTTTCATCAACAAAGAATCTTTGAAATGGATGGATCTCTTCGCAAAGGTCTTGGGAATCGTAATGATCATGTTAACCATCTATGTAGTGACCGCTTCCAATCCACCTTATGCGAATGCATTGCATGACAGTATTATTCCACAAAAAATTGATTTCATGGCCATCATTACATTGGTTGGTGGAACGGTAGGTGGATACATCAGTTTTGCGGGAGCACACCGGTTGATTGATGCTGGCAAAACAGGTACTGATAATATTCGATCAGTCAGCAAGTCAGCTGTTTCAGCTATTTTACTCGCATCCACGATGAGAGTATTGCTGTTCTTGGCTGCATTGGGAGTTGTTGCGAAAGGAATAGCGCTGAATCAAGCCAACCCAGCAGCAGATGTTTTTCAACAGGCAGCTGGAATGATTGGCTATAAGATTTTTGGCATCGTAATGTGGAGCGCTGCAATCACATCAGTAGTAGGATCCGCTTACACTTCAGTTTCATTTTTAAAATCCATGCATACATCAATCAATAAAAAAGAATCACTCATACTCACTCTTTTTGTATTGATTTCATTGATGGTATTCATCATCGTTGGTCAACCTGTTAAAATATTGGTTGCAGTCGGAGCATTGAATGGATTTATTTTACCGGTTGCATTGATGTTGATTATTGTAGGATCCGGAAATAAAAAAATTGTTGGTACTTATTTTCATCCAACCTGGCTTAAAATGTTTGGATGGATAGTTGTTGCAGCAACAATCTTTTTAAGTGTAAAATCTTTTCTCTGAGTATTAGCTGAAAAGGTATTCAACATCTTCTTTGGTCAGACTCTTAACGAATCCGCTGTCATCAGTAACAAGGTCTCTGGCGAGGTTTCTTTTCTTTTCCTGAAGTTGAATGATTTTATCTTCAATGGTATCCTTGCAAATCATACGATATGCAAAAATATTTTTTGTTTGCCCTATGCGATGTGTTCTATCAATCGCCTGCTGTTCTACAGCCGGATTCCACCATGGGTCAACAATGTAAACATAATCAGCTGCAGTCAGGTTCAAACCCACACCACCAGCTTTGAGTGAAATGAGAAATACCCTTACTTCATCATTGTTCTGAAAACTTTGAATAGCACGTTCTCGTTCGGTAGCAGTTGTACTTCCATCAAAATATTCAAACTTCACTCCCAGTTCAACAAGCTTTTCTTTGATCAACGCCAACATTCCAAGGAACTGAGAGAATATCAATGCTTTGTGGTTGCCGATATTTTCTGTGATTTCTCTTCCTATTTCATCAAGCTTCACTGATACATTTGGCATCTTTTCCTCTTCGTTCATGATTGCAGGTGAATCGCAAATCTGGCGAAGCTTCATCAACCCCTGTAAAATGGTGAGTTGTGATTTATCAATACCCTGTTCACTGATCACTCCCATAATTTTATCTCTGTAATCATTGCGATAGGCATCATAAATATTTCTTTGTTCCTCCTCCATTTCACAAAACAATACAGTTTCAATTTTTTCAGGAAGATCTTTTGCAACCTGTTCCTTGGTTCTGCGCAAAATGAATGGGAACAGTAGTTTTCTCAAATGATCCTTGTTTTCCTTCTCACCGAATTTATCAATGGGGGTTGCAAACTCATTTCTGAAATATTCAACTGAACCCAACATACCCGGGTTTAAAAAATTCATCTGGGCATAAATATCAAATGTATTGTTCTGCAAAGGCGTACCACTCATGCAAAGTTTATTCTTTGCATTGAGCAGTGAAGCAGCTTTTGTTACCTTGCTTTGTGGATTTTTAATAGCCTGCGATTCATCCAGCACCACATAATCAAATTCAATCTCAACCATAAATTTGATATCACTTCTCAATGTTCCGTAGGTTGTGATGATCACATCATGGTCTTCAAATCTTTTGTTGTTTCTGATTCGCTCGCCTCCATGATGAATGATATAACTAAGATTCGGAGTAAATTTTTTGATTTCATTTTCCCAGTTGAACATGAGAGAAGTTGGACAAACCACCAAGGTCGTCATCTTCCCAAATTTCTCTTTATACAATTGTATAAATGAAAGCGCCTGAACTGTTTTACCCAAACCCATGTCATCTGCTAAAATGCCGCCCCATCCAACTTCATTCAAATAATTCAGCCAATGATAACCTGCAACCTGATAGGGTCTTAATACATGAGCAAGTGCTTTTGGAGGATTTACCTCATTAATTCGATTGAATGACCTGAGCCGATCATACTTTTCTTCCAACTTGATCATCACTTCCTCTTCATCGATTCCATTGTACAACTCGTCAATCACACTCAAATGATACTTTGAAAGCCGCAACTGATCAAGTTTTCCTTCTCCCACTTTAAACAGTAAAGAATACTTTTTCAACCATTCTTCAGGTAGGATACCAAGACTCCCATCGTTCAATTGAACATACTGTTGCTTGTTTTGCAAAGCTTTTTTAATATCTGCAACTGTAACTTTTTGATTGCCAAAAACTATATCCACTTTTGCATCAAACCAATCGATACCGTTGGAAATATAAATTCTGGTTTCAGGTTTTGCAGTATTGAAACGGAAGTTTTTAAGTATTTCAAAACCAACAATTGGCACATTGGCCTCTCTCATTGCATCAACAAAAAGAAAGAACCAGTTATTTTTCAAAACCTCAGAACCTTTTAAAATCAGATTAAAACTGTTTTCTGCCCTAATAAAATTAGAGTGCAATGAAATGATGCGGTGAATAAACCCTGATTCAACTTCTGCATTTCTTTTGATCAACTTTATCTTACCAGCCTCAGAAATATATACTGTTTCTTTATCGCTGTATTTTACTTCATATCCATGATAATCGAAGATGGGTGTAAATATCAAGTAGTCATTTTTTTCCTGAAGCAGCAAACGAAGTGTTGGCTCACCTTCAAAAACATCCGACATGATTGATTTATCGAAATCAACTTTATATTTTCTTGCAAAAGGAAGTACTTCGTCTTTTAAGAACGTTGGCCATTGATCAATGGGTATCTGGGTATTTTTTTCTGATATAAAATGTCCAATGGCTTCAACATCTTCCAAGGAACTCCAGCAATACAATTGATTATTAAAAATGGGCAAAAGATTTGAGCTCCATTCATTTGAATGCATTTCAACATCCCACTCTTCGACTATAATCAAAGGTGTAATGGCTACATGTTTCTTGTTCATCTCTACACGCAGTGCAGGTTTCATTCTTCCCTCACCTATACTTAAGGGAACAAGATTTGAAGTAGTAAACATCTTGCCAGCAGGTAGCTTCAAGAATGCAGTTCTACCCTCATTTTCAGTGAAAAGTTTTACTATTTTGGGATAGAGAAATTCATCAATCAATGCAGTTGTCTCTGCAGGAAGTCCTTCCTCTTCTGAATAAATGATATTTTCCCAAATTCCCGAAAAGGGAGAATTTCGGCTTACATATTTATCAATTTCATTGCGCTGTAGTTTTCTAACCGCATTGAGCATCGCAACATCTTCTTCAGAAATTTCATTTACAGGAACATATTTTGTCAAATCAATTTGTTCAACCTTCCCAACATATTTTACTGAAGCTGCATCAAATTCTCCCATCACCAACTCAACAACAAATCCAGGATATTTACCAGGAGTCTCTTTAAATACTATACCAAGCCGTTTGGAAGATTCAATTTTCACATCAGCTACCTGCTCTTCCTCTACAACAACTTCTTTTCTGATGACAGGCCTAACTTCTTCAACAACCTGGTTGACTCTTTTAACCGATGTGTCTAATACCCTTAAAAAGGGTTTACCGTCTTTATATGTAAACTCAAATTTCTGCTCCCAATCAGGGTCATTCAAACTGTACCCATAAATTCCTAAAAGTTTATTTTTTTCTTTGTCCCAGTTTCTGATGGCATCAAAATATTGAGAACCATATGCATTCAATAACTGTAAAAACAGAATGGCTTTATGAATACAAATAGGGTGTGTATCTTCTCTACACTTACATGAAGTATCAAAATTCCGTTCCTCATTTCTTTGAATGACCATCGGAAATGATTCACCATTTAAATCCAAGCGTGCTTCAACACGTTCCTCTTTCGCACTTAAAATATTCGCCTTGTTGGTTCTTAAAAATATTTCTGCTTTCTCACACACTTCAGCTGTAGCAAGCATTCTGATTGTCTTCAGATCGATTTGTTTCATTTTCACAATCGTATGCTTCTGATCGTAACGGATCGTATTGTCTCCAATGATATTTTTATCAATCAAATCCTGTAACTGTAACAATGACGCTGCTTCATGACGGCAAATATCTCCCAAGTTATACGGACAGGTACATCTCAGTGACAAAGCACGCGGATCTTTATATTTCTGGATATGGACTTTATAAAACGTACTATAGTTATCGTCTTTCACGCGAAACGTAACCGACCCTAATAAATCATCTGTTTCAACAAACTCTACAAACCCAATGGCATGGATTTTTTTACCACGACGAATAACTTCATCCGTTCCATTGTTGTACACAAATTTCAAGAGATGCGAAAGAGACATGATTCAGACAGGTTAATCTGCGAAAATAAATGAAAACATTTCGCATGACATGAAAGATTTGATTAAAATAATCAACCTGTTTTACTATCGATAAATAGCAATAAATCCCTTATCTTTAAAGATTTGTCTTTTAATGAGAGTCTCGCGTAACCTTGCTTCCTGAGCAACCTTTCAAAAAATCCATATCTGCTCCCAAATGCGCCTGCTCAACATGTTGTTGATACAATTGAACGTATCCCCTTGTAGCTTCAACATGTGTGGGTTTCCAAGCTGCTCTTCTTTTTTCTAACTCTTCGTCATCAACCAATAAACGCAAAGTTCGATCGTACACATCCAATGCAATCATATCACCTGTTTTAACCAATGCCAAGGTTCCGCCTTTTGCTGCCTCAGGTGAAACATGCAATACAACTGTTCCAAATCCAGTTCCACTCATCCTTCCATCAGATACCCTCACCATGTCTTTAATTCCTTTCTCCAATAATTTCTTTGGGATGCCCATGTTGCCAACTTCAGGCATGCCTGGATAACCAACGGGGCCCACATTTTTAAGCACCATTACAGAGGTTTCATCAATTTCCAATGAAGGATCATCGATGCGTGTGTGATAGTCTTCGATGTTTTCAAAAACAACAGCACGGCCTGTATGCCGCATCAGATGGGGACTCGCAGCACTGGGTTTGATAACTGCACCATTCTCACAAAGGTTTCCGCTGAGAACAGCCAATCCTGTTTCTTTTTTAAATGGATTACCAAGATCTCTGATGACATCATCGTTAAAGGATGTTGCATTCTTATAATTTTCTTTCAACGTTTTCCCATTTGCAGTAATGCAGTCTGCATGCAATCGATCATGCATGGCTTTCATCACAACAGGTAAACCTCCTGCATAATAAAAGTCTTCCATGAAATATTCTCCGGAAGGTTGAAGGTTTGCCAACAGAGGAATGCCTTCAGAGTTGACATGAAAATCTTCCAAGGATAATTCAATTCCGATTCTTCGTGCTATCGCCAAAAGATGAATAACAAAATTGGTGGATCCTCCAATTGCAGCATTTACTCTGATGGCATTTTCAAATGCTTCTCTCGTCAAAATATCAGAAGGCTTCAAATCTTCTTTTACCATTTCAACGATTCTGCTTCCGGAATATTGAGCCAATACTTTTCGTCTGCTATCAGCTGCAGGGATTGCTGCATTCGAAGGCAAGGTCAATCCCAATGATTCCACCATACAAGCCATGGTAGATGCTGTCCCCATCACAGCACAATGTCCCCTGCTTCTACACATGCATGCTTCTGCAACAGTGAGTTGCTCTTGCGACATGTCGCCGCTTCTCACTGCATCTGCAAAACGCCAAATATCTGATGTGCCAATATTTTTCCCTTCGTATCTGCCTGTTAACATGGGCCCGCCTGAAACAACAATGGTTGGAATGTTCACACTACATGCACCCATGACCAACGATGGAGTTGTTTTATCACAACCACAAAGCAATACAACACCATCTAGCGGATTTGCTCTGATGGATTCTTCTACATCCATACTGGCAAGATTTCTATAGAGCATGGCTGTGGGTTTGATCAATGTTTCACCCAAAGACATCACAGGAAATTCAAGTGGGAAGCCGCCTGCAGCAATTACACCTCTTTTTACAGATTCTGCAAGTTCACGAAAATGCGCATTGCAAGGTGTCAATTCACTCCAGGTATTACAAATACCAATCACGGGTTTGCCACGAAATTCTTCGTCCGGTATTCCTTGGTTTTTCATCCAGGCACGATAAATAAATCCGTCTTTACCTGTACGGCCGAACCAGCCTTGACTTCTCAGCGAAGCATTGCTCATGAAATTTTTTTTACAATTTACGAATTAGGAGATTACCAATCGATCGCCTTTAAAAATAGGCAAAACATTCGCGCCGTCTTCTGTCAGGCAATAACGAATGTCCTTTTCCAGTCCATATTTCATCAAGCGATGATAGTGTGTTGCATTTTTATTTTTCATGAATTCAAAACGGTCACTTCCTGCCTCCTGAAACATGGTTGATGCAATACTGGATGAATCACAAAGAATATTAAAATGAGATTTGACACGATTGATAACAGCTCCTGCAAAGAGACTGTCTTCCAAATTGACGCGGTCTTTCCATGCAGCACAACCCAACAATACATCTTTATCTGAGGCGATCAAGTGATCACAAACTGCGGAAAGATTTGGGAAAGAACCGGTAATGATTTCAGGTGCACCCCTGTCGAGCGCCATGTGCAAAAGCTTGGTGCCATTTGTGGTAGTCAACACCAATACTTTGTTTTCAATGAATGATCTTGGATATTCAAAAGGTGAATTACCATATTTAAGTCCTTCAGCAACCTTGCCATCGCGTTCACCTGCTGTAATTCCTCCGACCGCTTCTCCCAATTCAATGCATTGAGGAACAGTTGCAACAGGAATCACCGATGCTGCTCCATTGTGCAATGCAGTTGCTATGGTGGAAGTTGCTCGCAATACATCGATGATTACAACCACTGAATTGCTGATATCATACAGATCGAGCAGGGCAGGAGAGAGACATGTATATAAATTACGGGATGCCACGCGCTATGCTATTTTACAAATGGGAATTTTACAACAGCTGCCTTTAACTGTTTATCGCGGATATCTATATAGATCGTTGAACCTGGCTTTGCATGATCACTCAACACATACCCCATACCAATACCTTTATTCAATGTGGGTGATTGTGTTCCAGAAGTAACTTTTCCAATCATGTTTCCTTCTTCATCACGTATGAAATAATCATGACGGGGAATCCCTCTATCGATCATTTCAAATCCAACCAATTTCTTCTCAACTCCTGATGTCTTCTGCTTTTGCAGAAATGCAGATGAAGTAAATTCTTTATTGAATTTTGTGATCCATCCCAGTCCTGCTTCTAATGGAGTAGTATAATCGTCTATATCATTCCCGTACAAACAAAATCCCTTTTCTAATCTAAGGGTATCTCTTGCTCCTAATCCAACTGGCTTGATGCCTGCTTCTTTACCGGCTTCAAAAATGGCGTTCCAAATGTTGATGGCATCATCGCCTTTGTTTTCAAAGTATATTTCCACACCACCGGCACCTGTATAACCCGTTGCACTCACCAATACATTTTCAACTCCTGCAAAAACTCCTTTAACAAAAGTGTAATATTTCAGATCAACGATATTCATTGATGTAAGCGGTTGAAGCATCTTGCATGCGTTCGGACCCTGCACTGCCAACAAACAAGTTTTATCGGAAATATTGTGCATTTCTACATTTCCCTGATTGAACTGCTGAATCCATTCCCAATCTTTTTCAATATTGGATGCATTCACGACCAACATGTATACCTTATTTTTTTCAATGCAGTATACAAGCATATCATCTACAATGCCTGCATTTTCATTGGTCATACATGTATATTGAGCCTGACCATTTTCTAATACAGATGCATCATTGGTACTTACTCTTTGAATGAGATCTAACGCCTGTTCGCCTTTGAGAATAAATTCTCCCATATGGCTTACATCAAACACACCAGCATTGTTTCTAACGGCATGATGTTCATCGTTGATGCCTGAATAGGAAATAGGCATATTGTATCCGGCAAAGGCTGCCATCTTCGCACCCAAAGCCTCATGCAGAGCGGTAAATGGAGTAGATTTCATGACGCAAAGATAAATCAAATCATCGCGCCAATTTCAACAGATTGAGTGCTCTGAATAAAATCTGAACATTGGCACTTCGTGAAGGATCTTCAGCGTCCATTTCAGTGGATACTGCTTTATGATTGGATGCATTTGATTTGATATGCATATCTACTGTTGTATCCTTGTCTTTGATTTTGATATCAATGGATTTCAAATCAATTTCTTTTTTTCTGATTTCATCTTTTAAACGATCGATCCTGTCTTCCAAATCATCCGTATTCAATTCTATTTCATCTTCACCCCCAATTCTTTCAATACCTGATTCCGTCATTTTATACCAACGACCAGGGCGCCAGGAAACTTCATCATAATCATCATCAATGTCAACGGATAATCCCCTAACTCCTCCGCGAATATTATACCAATTGAAATTATTTGCTAAGCGATCAATATAAATCTCTTTGCCAACAGGTACTTCAACCAACACAATAACTTGTTGATTTCTGAACTTGGTTTTATCATTCACCACAAAGCCCGATGGCAAGTCCAGTATACTATCTACCTGTTGAACCGGGAAATTGATTTGCTCTGCAAATGATTCTGCATCTGAAGTACTGGATGCTCTGGCACGTTTAATAATATACACATGAAAACTATCATCCATACTCTTTTCCAGACGAATACGCATGTTATTCAACAACAAACTGTCTTCCTGTTTGGATAATTTTAATCCCTCCACTCTTGCATTCAAATCATCATCGTTGTCTTCAAAGAAATCAAAATCAATAGAATAAAATTTCCCGGCTGTTTTATTGAACATTAATTTCAATTTACCAGATACAGGCTGTTGTAATTGAACAGACTCCTTCACCTGGCCAGATCTTTTAAATTCTTTTGAAATGGTAACAAACAACATCACCACAGAAAACCACCCAAGTATCCATAATCCACTAAACGTCCATCCCAACCAAGCTGATCTTGAATTTACACCAATAATTTTTCTGATCAGATACACCAACAAGGCAACTATTGGAACAATGATAAATAGCAAGAGTGTGCCCCAACCATAGAATTGAACCAGTACACTATTTACTATAAAATATTTAAGAGGCATCAATGCAGAACCGACCAAGATGGCACTGGTACCTAGAGCAAATAAAACCAATGCAACAATCCCGAGGATGAAAAATACAAATACTTTGAAAACAGCAGCGATGAATCGAAAAAATCCCCTGCCAGCAGGGCGTGCAGTTTCTTTCACTTCTTGAGAAAATGAAGTTGCTCTTTCTTTAAAGTCTTGTTTCCATTGATCTTTGTTTGCATCAATATTTTTTTTCACCCCTTGCAACTCATCCTGAATTTTATTTTTGATGGATTCCAAATCAACTCTTTCTCCTTTCATTTCCATTTTCTCTGATGCAGTAACAGCCTTCGGAATCACTGCCCAGAGAATGATATAAGTCAACACCAATGAACCTGAGAATAAATTAAACAATGGAAAAAAGAAAAACCATTCTAAATTCTTAAACACTCCAAATACCACTGGCAATAAAAAAATCAATCTTGGTATCCATACCTGAATATTAAAATATTGTGCAATTCCACTTAATACACCACCAATTACTTTATGATCAGGATCACGATACAGTTTTCTTCTTACCACGGTTTCAGCAATATCTTTTGAAGGTAGAATTGCCCAAAGAATAATGTACAATAAAAACATAGTACCAAATGAGCCGAAAGCAATTAGCACAAATAATACGCGAATAATAGAAGTATCAATTCTAAAATATGCCCCCATCCCACTGCATACTCCACCAATTAATTTGTCTTTGGAATTTCTGAACAAATTGCCACGAGGCGCATCTGTATAACCAGTATAATTATTTGAAGTAGATGAACTTTCTTCTTTCATAGAAATTTCATCAAACTGCTCTGGTCTCCCAATACTTGAAACAATTGCTTCAACATGTTCTTCAGTAATAAATGAAGCACCTGCTTTCATCTTCTCATTAAAGAGTTCTGCAATTCTGTTCTCAATATCATTTACGATTTCATCCTTTCCTTCTTCATTTGAAAAATAAATACGAAGACTGTCTACATATTTTTTCAAATTCTCATAAGCCGGTTCCTCAATTGGAATCACCCTGCCTTGAAAATTGATGTTGATGACTTTTTTCATTGTATCTGAGTTGTAATGGTTCTAGTTGTTTTAGTTGTTGTCATTGTTGTCGGTTGACAGTTGACGGTTAACAGTTAACTGTCAACCGTGAACGGCTGTTCCTCTCGTCCCTCGTCCCTTGTCCCTGCCTGACCGGCAGGCAGGCCTTCTCCCTTTGTATTTATCACCCTCTCCACAGCAGCAGTCATTGTTTTCCAAGTTGCATCCAGTTCTGCATAAAAAGCCAAACCTTTATCAGTCAGGGAAAAATATTTCCTTGGAGGTCCACTCGGACTCTCCACCCAACGGTAGCTGAGTAAATCAGCATTCTTCAATCTTGTTAATAATGGATAAAGGGTTCCTTCCAAAATATTCAAGTCGGCCTTTTTCATCTCTTCGATGATATCCGACGGATAGGCTTCCCCCCTGCGAATGATAGACAGGATGCAGAATTCCAGCACCCCCTTCTTCATTTGACTCTGTGTATTCTCAATATTCATATCCTGTTTCTGACCGAAAATGATCGATCAACAGGACAAAGATAGGGATATTTATAATACTATGCAATACATAGTAGTATTTTTTTTACAGTACCTTAGTATTTGATGATATGTAGGTTTTCCTGGCGTCCACCGATATAACGGAAGCTGGATCCGTCAAAATACCCGTCTTCTTCCAGCATGATCCGGATTTCTTTCTTCCACTCGGGGATAAAAGTGCCGGAATTGAGTTCGATAGAATAAACAGTTTTCGGATATAACTTATAATCACCGCTTCCTGGAACCCCCTGTTGCATGTCCCACATGCCGATGGTTGGACCCGCAGCATGACCATTGAACCCTAAAGGATGGGTGTAAATGCTAGGATTGATCCCCTCAGATTTTGCTTGTTGAAGTGATGCCAACAATATTTCATTCCCCGTTCTTCCTGTTTTAAAATTAGAAGTAAGAATGTCTTGTAATCTGTTGCTGTTGGCAAATGCTTTTTTAATAGAAGCAGGCGCATCTGTTTCACCCGGTTTCAACACATAAGCATGTTGCTGACAATCGGTGTTCAATCTTAAATATGTAATACCAAAATCAACATGCAATAAATCGCCAGGTTGTACAACATCATCTTTTGGACGATTGGAAAAACTTCTCAAATGTTCAAAGCTGGTTGAATCACTTCTTTGAATGGCAACAGAAGGATGAAACCATGTGATCAACCCAAGCGAAGTAAGTTTTTGTCTAAACCACCAAACCAAATCATCTGTAGTGGTAACACCAGGCGTTACTACCTTGCTTGAAAATCCTTCTTTGATGATATCATGTGTAATCGCAACCAATTTTGGATAGATCTGCATCTCCTTTTCAGTTCTGGTTTCCATCCAACCCACTGCCAAGGGTTCTGCACTAACAACTTTTGATTTCAATGTGGATGGAAGTTTTTTCATCAGCATATCATAATGTGTATGATCCAACCCATCAGCATGCGCAAAATTTTCAGAAATATTCAATCCAATTTTTTGCGGATTTCTTGTAGCGATGATATCCACCAATGCATCCCATTGATCGGGAAACTTTTTCATATCCCAAGAAGCCTTGATTGATTCACCCACATTGTATCTAGCTATTGCCATTTTCTCCAATGATTTCTTTTTCGCATCCTGATAGAAAACGATCATGGTTGTTCTTCTTGCAGATAGCCAAGTCGAAGGCAACATTGTTTTCAAAAGTGGATCTTCATTGTACTCGCGAGAAATTATAATCCACATATCAATTCCTGTTCGCTCCATCAATGCAGGAACAACCGTATTGAAGCGTTCCTCCAATATCTCATCAATCACGCGCGCCTGCTCTCTTTCAGGCAATACAACTTGGGCATAAGTTGAAGCAACAACAAGAAAGCATAGTAAAAATTGGATTACATTTTTCATAAACTATATTTTTCAATTTATTTTACAGAATTATATCCCCTCATCTCTTCTCCCTTGTCCCTTGTCCCTTCTCTCTTGTCCCTTGTCCCTTTTGCTACTCCACAATCCTCAACTTCGCATAATTCAACATAATCTTCTTCTCGCCATTCAAATCAAATTTAATGGTAGCAATCGGATTATGGGATGCGCCTTCCATTTTTAATACCATACCAAATCCGAATTTCTGATGTTCCACTTTCTGCCCTTCCTTTAAATCTGATGTATCACTGGGTTTAAAATCTGTCGATGGTTGATGAATGATCGGTTTTGTCACAGAGCTGGGCGGCATATAAGAAGGACGCTCTGTTGGTTTTTTAGGTTGATCAAAAAATGATTTTTGCTGAATGGTATTTGATTGACCCCAACCGCGCATTCGCTCTGATGCAGATGAAGTTGACTGATTTCTAAATCCACCTCCTGCATAAGATCTGTCGAGATGATCTTCAGGAAGTTCATTGATGAACCTGCTTGGATCATTTTGCACTACTTGTCCAAACTTATATCTTGTATTCGCATAGCTGATCCACAACTTTTGTTTTGCCCTTGTGATGACAACATAAAATAATCTTCTTTCTTCTTCCAACTCTTCCCTTGTATTAATGCTCATTGCATTGGGGAAAAGCATTTCTTCCAAACCAACTGCAAACACACATGAAAATTCCAATCCCTTTGCAGCATGTATAGTCATCATCTTCACCGTATCAGCATTTTCATCTTTCTCATCAGCATCTGTCAACAAAGTAATCTGTTGTAAATAAGCAGAGAGCAATACGTCTTCTCTCAAAGGCCTGGCCGGAATAGGTTCTTCAAGCTTATCTTGTCCCTCGTCCCTTGTCCCTGTCTGACCGGCAGGCAGGCCTTGTCCCTCTGTCTCCAACAACACCCCATCTTCATCAATCTGTGCACGATTCTGTTTATCATCCACCCACTCTTTGATAGAGTTTAATAACTCCTGTACGTTTTCATAACGCTGAACACCCTCTGTGCTCTTGTCATTGAACAGCTCCTTTACCAACCCGGTTTGTTTACCAACATGAAATGCAACATCATACGCATTGCTTTTCTTCAACATGCTGGCAAAGCTTTTGATCATCAACACAAAATTTTCAATCGCTTCCAATGTGCCGGCTCTGAATCCGAATTCCGATGCTCTGGTCAATACTTCCCATAAACTGATTTGCTTTTCGTTTGCAAGCAGTATCAATTTGTCCAAACTTGTTTTTCCAATTCCCCTTACAGGATAGTTGATAATGCGCTTCAGCGCTTCTTCATCGCGCGGATTTACGATGATGCGCAGATAAGCAATATAATCTTTGATTTCTTTTCGTTGATAAAAGCTGATGCCACCAAAAATGGTGTAAGGGATGTTCATTCTCCTCAAAGATTCTTCAAAGGCACGGCTCTGTGCATTCGTTCTATAGAGGATAGCAAACTCTTTGTTGAAAAAATGATTACGCAGCTTTTGTTCCTGTATCGTATCCGCGACAAATTTTCCTTCATCATTATCCGTCATCGTTCTAACCAATCGAATTTTCTCTCCATCCCCATTGTCCGTCCACAGCTCTTTTGGAATTTGTCCTTTGTTGTTTGCAATCACCTGATTCGCAACATTGAGAATTTGTTTGGTACTTCTGTAATTCTGTTCAAGCTTAATAATCCTCACATCATCATAATCTTTTTTGAACAGCAAAATATTTTCAATGGTTGCTCCCCTGAAAGAATAAATGGATTGCGCATCATCACCAACCACACAAACATTCTCATGCATTGCACCCAAGAGCTTGATGATTTCATATTGAGCAGGATTGGTATCCTGATACTCATCAATCATGATATAATTAAACTTGTGCTGGTATTTATGCAATGCTTCAGGATGATGTTTCAAGATGAGATAGAATTGCAAAAGCAAATCATCAAAATCCATCGCACCATTCTTAAAACATCTTTTTGCATAGGCGGTATAAATTTGAGAGATCGCAGGACGATTGGCTCTGGCGTCTTCCTGTTGCAATCCAAAATCATTTGCATATTCTTCTGCTGTGATCAATGCATTTTTTGCAGCTGATATACGATTGTACACTACAGATGGCTTGTACATTTTATCATCGAGGTTCAACTCATTGATAACCGTTTTTAAAACACTCTTGGCATCATCTGTATCATAGATTGTAAAACTGGAAGGGTAACCGATGCGTGTTGCTTCCGCCCTGAGTATGCGCGCAAACACCGCGTGAAATGTTCCGATGTATAAATTATTGGATTCCTGGTTGCCTAAAATTTTTTCAATCCGCTCCTTCATTTCCCTGGCAGCCTTGTTGGTGAATGTCAAGGCCAAAATCTTGAATGCATCTACTCCATTGGCCATCAAATGGGCTATTCTGGTGGTGAGCACCTTTGTTTTCCCGCTTCCCGCCCCTGCAATAATCATCAGTGGACCATCCTTGTGCATCACGGCTTCTCGCTGCTGCGGATTCAGCCCATCCAGGTAATTCAACATAACTGCAATTTACTGCAAAAGCCCGATCGGAGGGAGCAATCCCAGATCTGTTAAAATATTGTTTAAGAATCATATAGATTAAACCCATCATACAAAAACAGGTCTATTTACTTGTTCCGGGTTGATGACCCTATGAGTAACAATAAAATGACACACATGAAAACAAGAAACATTTTTTTAAGCGCTTTCGCAGCCTTGGCCATTTTTGCTATAGGGTTGACTTCTTGCTCAAAGAGCGGCAACCGGGCCGGACAGTTCACGGTATTGCTAACAGATGCACCTGGTGATTATATCGCTGCAAAAATTGACATCCAAAAAGTTGAAGTGAAAGTTGATACGAGTGCTGAACATTGCAAAGACGATCATTTTGGTGATGGCGACAGAAACGATGATGATCACATGAGAAGAAGTGATGAATTTGGAGTATGGACAGATCTTAATTATACTCCTGGTGTAATCGATGTGATGACACTTCGCAATGGTATTGATGCAAAAATTGCAGAAGGAAATATTGTTGGAACCGTAAGAAAAGTTAGAATCACACTTGGTCCTAACAATACTGTAACTACCAAAGACAATGTTGAACATCCCTTGGTGCTGAAAAATGAAACTCAAAACTATCTCTACATCAATTTACATGATGAACACAGAGGTGGACCTGGCCGTGGCCCCGGACGTGGACCAGATGATCATGAGCATGGTGTAGCACAAGATCAACAAGTGATTATCGACATTGATGTTGCACGTTCAATTGTTGAATCCAATGGTCAATATTTTCTCACCCCACATGCACGTCCTTTCTGTGATGAAAACTTTGGAGCGATCGAAGGACAAGTTCTTCCTGCCAACATCTTTGCTGTAGTAACTGTCTTGGATGCAAATGGTGCTGAAGTTGCGAAGGCACTTCCTAAAATGGATGGATACTATAAAATCCGCGGTTTGGCTGAAGGAAATTATAGTTTGAAATTTGAAGCCACTGGTTATCAAAGCCAAACCACAACAGCATCTGCTGTTATAGGCCAAGAAGTGAAAGTAAATACCATCACACTCATTAAGTAATCCGCAAATACCAATATGACACGCAAGGGGGTCGTCGAAAGACGGCCCTTTTTTATTGAATATTTCTCAATGCAACTCCACTTCTTGTTCCATTGTGTTGACCGTCTTTGATGACCAGTTTCCCATTAACAAAAACATATTCCATCCCAACTGTATATTGATGTGGATTTTCATACACAGATTTATCCTGAATTGTTGATTCATCAAAAATCAAGATATCTGCATATTTACCTTCCATGATCAAACCCCTATCTTTTAAATTAAATTTTGTTGCAGGAAGAGAAGTCATTCTTCTGATCGCCTCTTCCAATCCAATTACTTTTTGCTCTCTTACATATCTTGCCAATACCCTTGAGTTTGTTCCAAACCCGCGAGGGTGTGGCATTCCCTTGCCATCACTGATGCCGGCATCAGCAGCAGGCATGTTGAAAGGATATTTCATGAAGTATACCAGATCCTTTTCATTCATCGTATGATAGATCATTTGCGCATTTGCTTTTGCCAACATATCAAGAATCAAATTTGCTTCACTCAGAAAATTTTTCCTTCCTCCTTTTTCAATATTGATTTGTGTGATGCTCTTTCCACTCATCGTTGTATCAGGTCCATACCATGCAACAACTGCAAAACTGTAATCTTTTTGTTTATCTTTTTTTTGTGATGCTCTCATCCCATCCAATATTTTCTTTCTGATGGATGGATCTTTCATTTTCACTCGCAGAGAATCGAGTCCACCTTCCAATGCCCAATCAGGCAGGCGAACTGCAAGATTGGTACTGCTTGCTGTATATGGATATTGATCAATGGTTACATCAAATCCTTGCTTTCTTGCTTCTTCTACCATTCCCAACGTCTCAGTTGATCTCCCCCAATTGTTTTTGCCGGTTACTTTGAAATGAGAAATTTGAACTGGAATCTTTGCTTCTCTTCCAATTGTTAACGCTTCGTCTATGGCTTCATGCACGCGGTTTCCTTCATTTCTCATATGTGTTGCATAAACCCCTCCGCTTGCAGCTGCAATTTTTGAAAGTGCAACAATTTCTTCCGTTGGAGAATACATTCCGGGTAGATAAATCAAACCTGTTGAAAGTCCCACTGCACCATCTTTCATCGCTTTGCTCATCAGTGCTTCCATCTTTTTCATTTCATCTGCCGTTGCTTTTCGGTTTTCGAGTCCCATGCCTAATCTTCGAATCGTATTATGTCCTGCAAGCGTTGCAACATTGATGGAGGTCTTTGTGCTATCAATGCTTTTCAAAAAAGCAGCAATATCATCAGCGCCACTTCCACAATTTCCTGTAACCACTGAGGTAACACCATCATATATATAATTTTCCGCAGTAGGTTTTTTAAAAACACTCTCTTCAATATGAGCATGTACATCAATAAATCCTGGTGAAACAATCTTGTTTTTTGCATCGATGATGGTTGCAGCAGGATATTTAGTAGCGAGTCCTTTTCCTACACCAATGATTTTATTTTGTTGGATGGCAACATCTGCACGGTACCAGCCATTCCCTGTTCCATCAACGATTCTTCCATTGGTAATCACATAATCTGCCTGACCGTTGGAAGTGGTAAAAAAGAATCCGAACAGAAGAACCAGTAAACTCTTTTTCATATCAGTTGTTTTGAATTTAAAAGGTAAGCAATCTTTTTAAAGTTTGTAAATTAGACTATGGACATCAAGGTATTCATCACAGGAGGTACATTCGATAAGGAGTACAATGAGCTCACGGGAGAATTATTTTTCAAGGAGACGCATTTACATGAAATGCTTCGACTAGGAAGGTCGAATCTGAACCTTGACATTACCACTTTGATGATGATCGATAGTTTGGACATGAAGGATGAGCATCGCGAGATGATTGCCAAAGCCTGTATGGATGCGCCGCATGACAGGATCATCGTTACACATGGAACAGACACCATGGCTGTGACAGCTAAATTTCTAGCAGATACGATAAAAGAAAAAACCATTGTCCTGACAGGAGCAATGGTTCCTTATAAGTTTGGCAGTTCCGACGGACTATTTAATCTAGGCAGTTCCTTAGCCTTTGTGCAAACCCTGCCACATGGCGTTTATGTTGCCATGAATGGAAAATATTTTGAAGGCCACAACGTCCGCAAGAATAAATCAACTGGAGAGTTTGAGTTGATTAATTAAAACAAAAAAACCAGAGAATGCTCTCTGGTTTCTTAATGGGTAAGTAAGCTAGGATACGTTATTTTCTCTCTAATAATTTAAAGAATTGATCCAACTGAGGAAGCACCACAATACGTGTTCTGCGGTTTCTTGCTTTACCATCTGCAGTTGAATTATCTGCAATTGGTTTGTATTCAGAACGACCTGCAGCAACCAACTGAGAAGGATTCAAACCATATTGTTTTTGCAATAATCTTACAATAGTAGTTGCACGCTTCACTGAAAGATCCCAGTTGTCTTGCATCAAGTCATTGTTACCAGCCAATACAACATTGTCTGTATGACCTTCCACCATGTATTCCAAATCAGGTTGCGCTTTCAATACCGTTGCAACTTTACCCAATACAACCTTGGCCTTATCACTCAAATCAAAACTTCCAGTTTTGAACAATACCTTATCTGAAATATCTACATATACAACTCCTTTGTCAACTTTGATGTTTACATCCTGATCTTCCAAATCTCCCAACGCACCTTTCAAATTCATCACCAAAGCCATGTTCAAAGAATCTTTTCTAGCAGCTGCCTGCTGAATAGATTGGATATATGAATCTTTCGCACCGATATTATCCAATGATTTCTTTATACTCTCTGCCTGGGAAGAAGAAATCACAGACAAATCTTCCAATTGCTTCAACGCAACGTTGTTGTTTTTCTTCAACATCTCAACCTGATCTTTCAAAGATGCAATCTGCGCTTCTCTTTGAGCATCTGCAATCGCACGCTGACGATCCGCTTCTGCTTTTTCATCTTTACAAGCCCTTGTTTCTTTCTGTGATGCAATCAACTGAGTATTCAGGGATGCATACTTATCATTCAAAGCCTGAAATTTCTTGCTGCTTACACAAGAAAATAATGTTCCTACCAATAACAGAGACAATACAAAATGTTTAGTTTTCATTGTTAGTTTCTTTTTGAAGAATTGACAATACGCAAATATAATATCTAATTATTTATCATCCACATCAATTGTGCGCACAAATGCACTCCTCTTTGGAGCAGGCATTTCACTGTTTTCTCCTCTCACTCCCTTCCATATTACTTCACTGAATTCAAAATCATTCACACGATCCTCTTTGCTGAAATCAAAGGTCTTGCTCTTCCTGGCCAATGGACCATCTTTTCTATTCACTTCAGTGATGTCCACCCTCGCCGGCAATGATTGAAACGGTTTCGTGTTGGGTGTCTTGCTGAAGCTGCGCCACATGGGCGTTGCAGCAGCATCATACTGCGACATGGGCCTCATCCCCAATATCAACTCGATGGTTCTGACCATCGACGATGTACTGTATGGAGTATGATCTATGAATCCGCGTTTCACATACCCACCTGCAACATAGGCAGTTGTGCGATGTGCATCGACATGATCAGGACCATTCTGTGCATCATCTTCCACAATGAAAACAACCGACTGCTCCCAGATGGGCGATTTAGACAAATGCTCCACAAATAATCCAATGGCCCAATCATTGTCTGCCACATGCGCAAAAGGTGTTGGCCTTCCCAAACTCATTCCCTCTGTATGATCATTGATAATGCGTAATGTATTTAATTGTGGAACGGCATTTACTTTAAGCAACGAATCAAACTCGCGTTTCCACTGATTCACCCTCGTTGTATCTCTGACCGTTTGATCCCAACTGGTATAGTACGGACAAAAATGTCCTTCCAAAATTTTCAGATTTGGTTTGTAATCATCCGCAAACTCACCATAGGTTCTGTAACTCACACCATGCTTCTTTGCATTTCCCCATATAAAATCTCCTTTGTTGTTTGCAGCAAGTGTTCTTCCCTCTGCATCATAATCTCCACCTCTTCCACCATACGAAGTTGGCCAGTTCTTCTCCAAATAATCTGTAGCATATGCACCGAATGTCCAGTTATGCCCATCTGCACTCACTTCCCCATCCACATAAAAATTATCGAGCAATACAAATTCTTTCACCAACTTATGTTGATTGGGCGTAACATGTTCTCCAAACAACAATAAACTGGTATCGCCATTTCCACCTGGCACATCTGCCAATACCTGATCGTAGGTTCTATTTTCTTTGACAATATAAAAGACATGTTTAATAGGAGATGGATCACCCACTTTCATTGGAATGGGATTTCCAGGTTCACCATTTACTTGCATTTCTTTTTCTTTGGTATATGGCGTGTTCGAATAGACTGCTTTGGAATACAGCCCCAGCGCTGCTTCCGTAGGTTCTTCAAAAATGCTCATGGTGCCTTTGAAGAGTCCGCCAATATATTGAACTGCTGCAGGTTTTGCTGCATCTGCTTTTTGAAAAATTACTTTCTCTTTTTTCTCAACAGGATTTGGACCATTGGGATTTGCCATGGAACTCAATCCTTTCCCATTTGCAACAAAAACTTTTTTGCCAACCACCCTTACATTGGTTGGATACCAACCCACCGGAATAAATCCCAATGATCTGCTTGAACCAATTTTTTCAACTTCAAATACTGCCAGTGCATTGTTATCAGCATTGGCAATGTATAGACGTTCTTCATCTGCAGATAAAGCCAATCCATTGGTAGTAGAGCCGGGCACCGCATCTGCATACAAGGCTGCATTCAGCGTTTCCAACACTTTCATATTTTTTATATCGATGATGGAAACTGAATTATCATTGGCATTTGCAACAAATAATTTATCACCTTTTTTATTGATGATGATTTCATTTGGATTATCGCCTACTTGCACACGTGCAATCATTCTTCCATTGCTCGCATCCATCTTTAATACTTGATCACCTCCCCAGAGTGATATATATAATATGGTACGGTCTGGAGACAAGACGCAGCTGTATGCCTCGGCACCCAATGCAATTTTTTGAAGAATTTTTTTGGTGGATGTTTGGATGATATACAATGACCGATCATCACGCGTCACCGTGTAAAGCAAATTTTTTTTACTGTTGATGGCGATGCCAGCCGGACCAACCTTGTTGGGCCATGGATCTCCAAGCAGGATGGAATCTGTCAGTTTCAAGTGATCGCCGTTGGTAGAATAAACATTGATCCTGTTGTCATGTCCGGCTGATGCATACAGCAATTGATCATCATCCGAAAATGCGAGTCCGTACCAAGCCTTGTCAATCTCCATCAGATCAAGCGTTTTTTCTGTAGTTGCATCTATATATTGAATGGAATGCCCGCTTTGCCCGTTGTTGCTCACAGCCAAGCGCTTCCCAGAATGCGAAACAGCCATGTTCAGGGGAAGGTCGCCCAACTGGATACTTCTGCCGAGTGGACTCAGCGACCAGCCGTTGGGAAGGGTTACAGGAGTTGGCAGTTGACTGTTGACAGTGGTAAAAGATATCAGGAGGAGGACAAATAAAAATATTCTCATACTGGTTGATTAGGGTACATAAATGTAAGCCGGATGTGGGTAAAATTATTTTGCGAGCACGTTATTAAATATGTAACTTCAAGAAGATTTTTGTTACCGGTAGCTTGCCGGAATTTTCTTGTTTGTTTTCTCATGTCTACCCTGCTGGTTTTTTCCAGCAGGGTTTTTTGTGTAAAACACTAATAATTTTAGTGGAAAAAATGCTAAAAAAATTAGTTTATTAAATTTGGATGGTGTACCTTTACCCTCTCAAACAATTATAATTATGTCAAACAACGAAAAATTAAAAGCGCTGAAACTCACGCTGGACAAGATTGAGAAGGATTATGGGAAGGGAAGCGTGATGATGATGAATGAAAAAGGTGAGGCGCAAATTGAAGTGGTTTCAACAGGTTCTATCGGATTGGATGCAGCCCTGGGAATCGGCGGATTGCCGAAGGGAAGGGTGATTGAAATATACGGTCCTGAAAGTTCAGGTAAGACCACCATTGCAACCCATGTCATTGCAGAAGCCCAGAAAAAAGGAGGCGTTTGTGCCATCATTGATGCAGAACACGCGTTCGACAGTGCCTATGCGAAAAAACTGGGCGTGGATGTTGACAACCTTCTGATCTCTCAACCAGATTATGGTGAGCAGGCACTGGAAATAGCCGACAGATTGATTCTCTCTGGAGCGTTAGATGTGGTGGTAATTGACTCTGTAGCTGCATTGGTTCCAAAAAGTGAACTCGAAGGAGAAATGGGTGACAGCAAAATGGGATTGCATGCGAGATTGATGAGCCAGGCATTGAGAAAGCTCACTGCCACCATCAGCAAAACAAATACCATTTGCATTTTCATCAACCAGTTGCGCGAAAAAATCGGCGTGATGTTTGGAAACCCTGAAACAACAACAGGTGGTAATGCATTAAAATTCTATTCCTCAGTACGCCTTGATATCCGCAGATCTGCTCAAATCAAAGACGGAGAAGAAGCCATTGGAAACCGCGTGAAAGTGAAAGTGGTAAAGAACAAAGTTGCTCCGCCATTCCGCTCGGCAGAATTCGATATCATCTTTGGTGAAGGCATCTCCAAGTCAGGTGAAATCATCGACATGGGCGTTGAATTGGGTATCCTCCAGAAAAGCGGTAGCTGGTACAGTTACAATGGAGACAAATTAGGACAAGGACGCGACAGTGTCAGACAATTGATCATCGACAATCCTGAAATGGCGAATGAAATTGAAGCGAAAATCAGAGAAAAACTGAAAGAAGCTCAAACAACATAATTATCAGATGGGTTTTGATAGTAGACCGCATCCCTTAATAAGGATGCGGTTTTTTATTAACTTCCACCTACAAAATTTATAGATGGAAAAAAAGAGAATGCTGAATAAAAGAAAGCGCATTGCACTGGTTGCACATGACAATAAAAAAAAGGAACTGATCGATTGGGCAGTATATAATAAAACTGCAATGTCTAAACATGAATTGCTCGCAACCGGTACTACCGGAAAATTATTGGAGGAAGCACTTGACAGATCTATAAAAAAATTACTGAGCGGTCCCCTTGGAGGCGATCAGCAAATAGGAGCAATGATTGCCGAAGGAAATATTGACGCTTTGATTTTCTTTTGGGACCCCATGGAGGCACAACCACACGACCCAGACATCAAAGCCTTGCTGCGACTGGCTGTCACCTGGAACATCCCATTTGCATGTGATCGTGCAAGTGCTGATTTTATTCTCACCTCACCATTGATGTTTGAAGAATATACTTGCTTGATCCCTGATTATTCAACTTATATAAAACGCGACGTAAAATAATATCATGAAAAATATTTTCATTGCCCTCTTACTCATCAATGCAACGGCAAATGCACAGGATACGATTTCAAAATCTACTATTCAACAAGCAAGTATTTTAATGGATGTAAAATACAGCGACAAGGAAATTGAAATGATGCTGCCTGATCTGAAAGACAACCTGGTTGATTACAGAAAAATGCATTTGCTCCCACTCAACAACAACATCGCAATGAGCATGTCGCAGCGTTTGGTGCCGGACAATGCTGTTCAACAAAATATCAATTGGCAATACAATAAAAATATTCAACTGCCTGCCAATAAAAATGATCTGGCCTTTTATTCTATCCAACAATTAGGTTCATTGCTCCGCAATAAATTAATCACATCAAAAGAGCTAACTACTTTTTTCATCAACAGAATAAAAAAATTTGGTGATACCCTTCAATGTGTTGTAAGCATCACAGAAGATATCGCCATGCAACAGGCAAATCAGGCGGATGAAAATTTCAAAAAAGGAATTGACAAAGGCCCTTTGCAAGGAATCCCCTACGGACTCAAAGATCTCTTTGCAGTAAAAGGAACGAAAACTACCTGGGGTGCAGCACCATATAAAGAACAAGTAATTGAAGAAGATGCATACGTTTATACAAGACTGAAAGAAGCTGGCGCAGTACTCATTGCGAAATTTACATTAGGTGCATTGGCAATGGGTGATTATTGGTTTGGAGGAAGAACAAAAAATCCTTGGAACCTTGAAAGAGGCTCCAGTGGCTCATCTGCAGGTTCTGCATCTGCTACAGTTGCAGGTCTCGTTCCATTTGCCATCGGAACTGAAACACATGGATCAATAGTATCCCCCAGTCATACCTGTGGTGCAACCGGGTTGCGTCCAACATTCGGAAGTGTGAGTCGCTCTGGTGCCATGACATTAAGTTGGAGCTTGGATAAAGTTGGTCCTATTTGCAGATCAGCAGAAGATGCAGCAACCGTGTTTAGTTTTATTCATGGCACTGATCAAAAAGATGCAAGTGCTGTGAATGCAGCATTCAATTACAATCCAAATATGGATGTAAAAAAGTTGCGCATTGCATATGCTAAAAATATTTTTGATAAGTTGGATTCTTCAGCACAAGAGTGGAATGTCTTAAAACAGCTTTCCAGTGCAGGTGTTGAATTACATCCGATGTATTTCCCAGATTCTGAAACCTATCAATATGATATGATTGGATTTGTAGTCGGTGCTGAATCAGCCGCAGCATTTGATGCATTCACGCGTTTGGACATTGATGATCAAATGACAAGACAAACGAGAAATGATTGGCCAAATTATTTCAGACAGGCAAGAACCATTCCAGCTGTTGAATACATCAATACCATTCGTCACCGTTCAATTCTCATGGAAAAAACAAACGAAGCGATGAAAAACTATGATGTAGTAATCACGCCAAGTTTTGGAGGAAAACAATTGGCGATCACCAATCTTACAGGACATCCTGCACTTTGTATGCCAACCGGATTAAGTAAACAGGGAACTCCCAACAGCATCACATTCCTGGCAAATCTTTTCAAAGAAGAAGAACTCTTGGCATTTGGAAAATATTTTCAATCCATCACACCGTTTGATGAAATGCATCCTGAAAAATTCAAGTAAATCATAAGCGTTAATTTTGGAGCATGCCTTTTAATCTGCATGCTCCTTATCAACCTGCCGGTGACCAACCGGAAGCCATTCGCCAATTGGTGGAAGGCATCCAGCATGGAGAACAATATCAGACATTGTTGGGTGTAACCGGATCCGGTAAGACATTCACCATGGCCAATATCATCCAACAGGTGCAAAGGCCAACACTGATTCTCACACACAACAAAACCCTCGTAGCACAGCTCTACGGAGAATTCAAACAATTTTTCCCTGACAATGCGGTTGGATACTTTGTCTCATACTACGATTACTATCAGCCGGAAGCTTATATGCCGGTAAGTGATACTTATATTGAAAAGGATCTTTCCATTAATGAAGAACTAGATAAGTTGCGGCTTCATGCAACTTCAGAATTATTAAGCGGACGAAGAGATATCATCGTTGTAGCATCTGTAAGTTGTATTTATGGTATGGGAAACCCAACTGAATTTGAAAATGGAATCATTCGAATTCATCAAGGACAGATCATCAGTCGACAGGGATTTCTTCATGCATTGGTGAATTCATTGTATCAAAGAACACAACTAGATTTCAAACGTGGAACATTCAGGGTAAAAGGAGATACGGTTGATATCAATCTTCCTTATCTCGATGTTGGATACAGAATTACATTTTTTGGTGATGAAATTGAAAGCATTGAAACGCTTGAAATCAGCACTGGTAAAAGGATTGGAGCACTTCAACATGCTGCTATATTTCCAGCAAATCTGTATCTCGCTCCAAAAGAAATCATCAACCAAGTCATTTCAGAAATATTGGATGAGTTGAATAAACAGGTGCAATATTTTAAAGAGACAGGAAAAATAATTGAAGCCCAACGATTGAGTGAACGTGTGAATTTTGATATTGAAATGATTAAAGAGCTTGGATACTGTAGTGGTATTGAAAATTATTCAAGATTTTTTGATCGAAGATTGCCAGGTACAAGACCCTTCTGTTTATTGGATTATTTTCCGAAAGATTTTCTATGCTTCATTGACGAGAGCCATCAAACCATCCCACAGGTAAGTGGTATGTACGGTGGTGACAGAAGCCGAAAACTGGTACTGGTGGATTATGGATTTCGACTCCCTGCTGCATTGGATAACCGTCCACTGAATTTCAACGAATTTGAACAAATGGTCAACCAAGTGGTATTTGTATCTGCTACTCCGGGTGAATATGAACTCAATAAAACAGAAGGTGTGGTGGTAGAACAGGTTGTTCGTCCTACAGGCCTCTTGGATCCCCCAATTGAAATCAGGCCCAGCCATCATCAGGTAGATGATTTGTTGGATGAAATCGATAAAACTGTAAAGAAAGGAGACCGTGTATTGGTAACTACCCTCACCAAAAAAATGGCAGAGGAGATGGACAAATACCTGAAACGCATCCATATAAAATCAAAATACATTCACTCTGAAGTAGACACATTGGAGCGGGTAGAAATATTAAGACAATTGCGGCTCGGAGACATTGATGTATTGGTAGGAGTAAACCTATTGAGAGAAGGACTTGATCTTCCGGAAGTCTCTCTGGTAGCGGTTTTGGATGCAGATAAGGAAGGATTTTTAAGAAATGAAAAATCATTGACACAAACGGCAGGAAGGGCTGCAAGAAATGTAGATGGAAGGGTAATATTCTATGCAGACACCATTACAGGAAGCATCCGAAAAACCATTGATGAAACAGAGCGAAGAAGACAAAAACAAATTGCATATAATACACTGCATGGCATAACACCCATGACTGTTAGCAAGAGCAAAGAACAGGTTTTGGCACAAACATCTGTTTTGAATATCAAAGGATACGATGAAAGAAATATTCTTGCAGCAGTAGGAGAAAATCATATCAGCGATATGGCTGCTGAGGATCAATCGAGCTATACAACGATCCCACAAATGGAGAAACATGCTGCCAAACTGAAAAAATCCATGGAAAAGGCAGCAAAAGACCTTGATTTCATGGAAGCAGCGAGATTGAGAGACCTGATGTTCGAGGCAAAAAAGCGATTGGAAGAAATGAAAAAAGGATCGTGATCTAAGCTTTAAAATACGTCACGAATTGAGTAAATTCACACTTACTCAAACACTTGCCATGCGCATGAAAATTTCATTTTTTTCTCTTCTGTTCTTATGTGTTTTATTTTCAACTCAAGCACAAAAAGTAAAACCAAGATTTAAAGAACTTTCGTTCAAGTCATTAGAACATTTTCAAGATGCTCCTTCCAATTGGAAAATCATTGGAGCAGTTCTGTCAGGATATGCTGATACTACATTGAACACCGCAAAAGGGAATGGTATTCTTTTCAACGATTTCACAAATTCCATCAAATATCAACCGGGTCATCATATTGTTTCAAAACTTCAACACGGTGATGTATTGCTGGATTTTGATTTCATGATTCCAAAAGGTTCAAATTCCGGTATCTATCTCCAATCAAGATATGAAGTGCAAATCAATGACAGCTGGGGAGTAAGGCTTCCTACTTTCAGTGACATGGGAGGAATTTATGAAAGATGGAAAAACGAAAAAGGATATGAAGGAAGTGCGCCACTTACCAATGCAGGATTCGCACCTGGTCTGTGGCAACACATGGAAATTTCTTTCCAAGCTCCTAGATTTGATGCCAACGGAAAAAAAATTACATCAGCAAAATTCAATTATGTTCGTTTGAATGGTGTTACTATTCATGAAAATATCATTGTAAGCGGACCAACAAGATCACCTGCATTTGAAAATGAATCAGCCTACGGTCCGCTGATGATTCAAGGAGATCATGGACAAATTGCAATAAAAAATTTCAAATACGCACCCCAAGATGAATTGAATGTCTCTTTGAGTGATATTCAATATGCATATTTTGAAAAGTCAGCCAAGACACCTGAAGAAGCAGACAAAACAAAACCAACCAGTGCTGGAAAAACAAACGCCCTCGATGGAAGATTGGCATCTGCAAGAGATAAATACTTTCTTCAGTTTGAAGGAAAAATAAATGTACCCTCAAAAGATACTTACACATTTTCTATGCTGCATACTGGAGATGGAAGTCTTGAGATTGATGGCAAAAAAGTGATTGAACCCAATTGGACGTGGATAGGTGCAGAGCCATTAACGGGAAATATTGATTTGGATGCTGGTACACACCGCTTCAAAATATGGATCAACAAAGATGTAAACTGGGCACCACCCGGATTTTCCTTATATGTTGAAAAGCCCAACAGCAAAGCGTTTGCACTGCATACTCCAGCATCCATGCCGGATAGAACTCCTGCACCATTGGTGGAAGTAAAAGCAATTGGCAACCCAGAAATCATTCGTTCATTCATGTACCACAACAATAAAAAGTTAACGCATGTATTGTCTGTAGGCGACCCTTCACAGATTCATTATGCATATGATTTATTACAGGGTGGAATGTTAAAAATTTGGAAAGGAAACTTCTTGAACGCCACCGACATGTGGTATGAAAGAGGAGAACCACAAACTTCTGCACCACTGGGTGCATCAATTGATCTCGTTGGAAATTGTCCTGTTTATGACAAAACAGCAACCAAAGATTCCATTGCGGATTATCAATACAAAGGATATGAAATTTCTGCAAAGGGTCATCCCACATTTAAATATCAATTCAAAAAAATATCTGTAGAAGATCAGATTGTTCCCAATGAAAGTGGAAGAGGATTGATCAGAACCCTATCTGTAACAGGTGAAGGAAAAGATAAAGTATGGATAAGAATTGCACAGGGATCCAACATAACCCCATTGGGAAATGGAATCTATGCGGTAGATGATCAAAAATATTTTGTGCAGGTTGGAAGCAGTGTATATCCAAACATTGAAACATATTTAGACCAGCGTGTATTGATTCTTCCAGCCAAAGAAAAAATTCAATATCAATTGATTTGGTAAACCTATTCATCTCATTAGAAAACATAGTTATGTTCAATAAATATTTTCTCTACTCATTTTTCTTGTTGATCACCAGCGCAAGCATTGCACAGAAATCAGTTGTTCAATCAGAAAAAGATTTTTACGCGTTAAAAACAATTGCAATTCCAGACAATGTAAAACTGGAAGTTGGAGGAATCGCCGTCATGCCTGATGGAAGAATAGCAGCTTCAACAAGAAGAGGTGAAATTTGGATCATTCAAAATGCGTATGGTAATGGTCAACCACATTTCAGCAGATTTGCTTCTGGTTTGCATGAGGTGCTTGGTTTGGCATACAGGGATGGGGCATTCTATTGCACACAACGCGGTGAGCTTACAAAAATTGAAGATAAAAACGGAGATGGCATTGCCGACAGTTATACTCCTGTTACATTGTTTCAACTCAGTGGCAACTATCATGAATATGCATACGGACCAGTATTTGATAAAAACGGAGATATGTATGTCACATTAAATGTGGCGTGGGTCGGGGATCATGGAGATGGATTAGGAAAATGGCATGGATGGTTGATCAAAGTAAAACCAGATGGTACGCAGGAACCCACTGCAACGGGATTGCGTTCTCCTGCAGGCTTCATGGTCAACAGCAACAACGATGTATTCTACGCAGAAAACCAGGGCGATTGGGTTGGAAGTGGAAGAGTTACCCATTTAGAGAAAGGTGATTTTGCAGGAAATGCAGGCGGACTCAACTGGACCAAAGAACCAGAGTCGCCATTGAAATTAACCAAGGAAGATTTGAAGCAAGTTGATAATGGAGAACCTATGTATGAAGCAGCAAAAAAAATCAAGGAATTGAAACTGCCTGCTGTATGGTTCCCACATACCATCATGGGTATTTCAACTGCAGATATCATCGAAGATCAAACCAACGGTGCATTCGGTCCGTTTGGTGGACAATACTTTGTAGCAGATCAAGGTCATTCAAAAATCATGAGAATGTCTTTGGAAAAAGTGAACGGAAAATATCAAGGAGCGTGTTATCCTTTTTATGAAGGATTTGCATCAGGACTCGTGAGACTGCGCTGGGGATTGGATGGATCTGTATTTGGCGGGATGACCAGTAGAGGATGGGCGAGTACAGGAAAAGCAGAATATGCATTGCAGCGATTGGTTTGGAATGGTGAAACTCCTTTCGAAATGAAAAACATTCATGCACTGCCTGATGGTTTTGAAGTTGAATTCACATTACCAGTGAATGCATCAAAATTGAAGGATGCTAAAAATTATACGGTAAATAGTTTTACATATAAGTATCAGCATCAATATGGAAGCCCGATTATCAACAATCGTCCAAGAAAAATCATTGGAATGATTCCCTCAGCCGATGGCAAAAAAGTAAAGTTGGTGTTAGACAGTTTAATTCCTGGATATATCCACGAAATCAGGGTTGCTAATTTGGAATCTGCTGATCAGAAATCTTTGTTGCATGACTTCGCATATTATACTTTGAACAATATTCCGCCCGGTGAAAAAACAACCTTGCAGGAAAATGAGAAAGTCAGCATGCACGCAGGAATGCAACATGACATGAAATCCATGCCAGCCGCAAAGTCCATGGTTTCCAAAAAAAGACAAACTACCATGCCTGCAGATTGGATACAACCCGACAAAGTGTTAAAGCTGGGAACAAAGCCAGGATTAAAATATGATGTGACCAACTTTGAAGTAAAAGCTGGTTCAAAAATAAGATTGATATTCAGCAACAATGATGATATGACCCACAATGTTGTTGTTGTAATGCCTGGCGCTGCAGATGATGTTGCATCACTTGCATTGAAACTGGGATTGAAAGGTTCGGAAATGAATTATGTACCCAATAGTTCAAAAGTACTTTTTCATACAGCGTTGCTTCAACCAGAAACAAGTGAATCCATTTATTTTGTTGCTCCATCCACACCTGGAGAATATACATTTGTATGTACATTCCCCGGACATGCATCGGTCATGAGGGGCATCATCAAAGTTGTTCCATAATGGTAAGAGAGATTCATCAATGGTTCAGTCCTGCTTTGCAAAAAGACATGCCCATTGCTGTCTACGGGCATTATGGATTCGCGCTGTTGATGATCCCCACTGCTGCTGCAGATTTTCTGGAGTACGAACGATTCGAATTGATACATCATCTTAGTCCTATGATTGATGCTGGAAAAATCAAGGTGTTTTCCATCAACAGCATCAACATGGAAAGTTGGATGAACAAACAGATGGAGGGAGCTCACAAAGCCATCAGACAAAATCAATTCAATGAATATATTTTTAACGAAGTCGTTCCCTTCATTCAAAATTTCACATCCCGTGAAACGCCTATTGTTACCAGCGGAGCATCATTTGGTGCCTTGCACGCCATGAACGCATTTTTAAAAAGACCTGATTTATTCAAAGGTGTGATTGCGATGAGTGGCGTATACGATTTGATGGAATATACAGATGGATATTACGATGATCAGGTATACTTTAATTCCCCAATTCACTATATCCCAAACTTAACAGATCATGTTACACTTGAAAAAATCAGAAGTGGTAAAATGGTCATAGCTTCGGGGAGTGGTTCACATGAAGATCCAGAGGCAAACAGAAGATTTTCAGGCGTCTTGCACAGCAAATCCATTCCGCACGATCTTGAAATCTGGGCGGATGATATCCATCATGACTGGCCTACCTGGAGAAAAATGTTGCCTTACTTTATAGACTCGAAATTTTAAAAATGGAAAAGAGGCTTTTTTTGTTGGATGCATTTGCATTGATTTTTCGCGCATACTATGCATTGATCCGTAACCCGCGCATCACCAGTAAAGGAAAAAACACCAACGCACAATTTGGATTTACAAATGCATTGGTTGATTTGATCAACAAGCAAAAGCCAAGTCACATGGCCATTTGCTTTGATACTGCTGCACCAACAGAACGCCATACAGATTTTGCTGATTACAAAGCCAACAGACAGGAAGCTCCAGAAGATTTACTTGCTTCAATTCCCGACATTAAAAAAATCATCGAAAGTTTTAACATACCCATTATCGAAACAGATGGATTCGAGGCGGATGATGTGATTGGAACACTTGCCAAACAAGCTGAGAAAGCAGGGTATCATGTATACATGGTAACTCCCGATAAAGATTACGGACAACTGGTATCCGAAAACATCAAAATATACAAACCTCCTTATCAAGGTGGAGACGTTGAAATCATAGGTCCGGCAGAAGTCTGCGAAAAATGGAACATTCAACATGTTGATCAGGTAATAGATATGTTGGCTATGATGGGTGATGCAGTTGATAATATTCCTGGCATACCGGGTGTAGGTGAAAAGACCGCAGCAAAACTATTGGCAGAATATGGATCACTTGAAGCAGTATTGGACAATGCAGATAAAATTAAAGGTGCGATTGGTGAAAAAGTAAGACAGGGCAAGGACTTGGCCATCATGAGTAAAAAACTCGCAACCATCATCACCTCTGTACCTGTTGAATTCCATGAAGAAAACTTTAAAGTAACAGAACCTAATAAAGATTCATTGAAAGAAATTTTCAGTGAGCTGGAGTTCAGAACCATTGGCAAAAGAATTTTAGGCGAGGATATCCCAATTGCAGGTCCTGTTGAAAAAGCTGCACCTGTGCAAGGTGACTTGTTTGGCGGTGCACCAATACCGAGTGCTGTTGCCAACGAAGCACAGGAAATAACATCAGAGGATGTACCTATGGTGGTTGATAAAAACATCAACAATACGCCTCATAGGTATGAATTGATTGATAGTGATGATAAAATAGATGGGTTATTAAAGCAACTTCAAAACGCAAAAGAAATTTGTTTTGATACTGAAACTACGGGACTCGATGCAAATACAGCTAAAATTGTAGGAATGAGTTTTTCTGTTCAGACAGGAACAGCCAGCTATGTTCCTTGTCCAGATGATGAAGGAAAAACTGCTGCCATTCTTCAAAAATTTGTTCCCCTGTTTAATGACAATTCTAAAGTTTGGATAGGACAAAATATCAAATACGATTTATTGATACTGAAGAGACTGGGTATAGAGTTGGCCGGTAATATTTTTGATACCATGCTGGCGCACTATGTAATTGAACCCGAAGGAAAGCGAAGCATGGATCTACTCAGTGCGAAATATTTGGGATATGAGCCTGTTCATATAGAGGAGTTGATTGGCAAGAAGGGCAAAGGTCAGGGCACCATGCGTGATGTGGAAATTGAAAAAGTTAAAGAATATGCAGGAGAAGATGCCGATATCACATTGCAATTGAAAAACATCTTCGAGCCTCAATTAAAAACCAAGGAAGTTGAAAAAGTTTTTTACGAAGTAGAAAACCCATTGGTGAAAGTGCTGATGGACATGGAGTTTGAGGGTGTGAGGATTGATACTGGATTCTTGAATGACTATTCTAAAGAATTAGAAAGGGAAGCTAAACAATCGGAAGAAGCAGTATATAAAACAGCAGGTGTAAGATTTAATCTTGCATCGCCTAAACAATTGGGAGAAGTATTGTTCGATAAATTGAAACTGGATCCAAAAGCAAAAAAAACAAAAACTGGGCAGTATGCTACAGGAGAAGATGTTTTGCAAAAACTTGCTCATCAATTTCCAATCGTTTCAGATATTTTGACATTCAGAGAATTGACAAAATTAAAATCAACCTATGTTGATGCATTGCCAATGTTGATCAACGAACAAACCGGCAGGGTACATACAACATACGGTCAAGCCGTAGCAGTAACAGGAAGACTTGCAAGTAATAACCCCAACCTTCAAAACATACCAGTAAGAAGTGATCGTGGTAAAGAAATTAGAAAAGCCTTTATACCAAGAGATAAAAACCATGTGCTTATTTCGGCTGACTATTCGCAGATCGAATTAAGAATAGTTGCAGCCATCAGTGGAGATAAGAACATGTGTGAAGCATTTAGGCTGGGAAAAGATATCCATACTGCAACTGCTGCAAAGGTTTATGGAGTAGAAGAGGCTGATGTTACCAAAGAAATGCGTTATAAAGCAAAGAGTGTAAACTTCGGTATCATCTATGGTCAGGGTGCGTTTGGACTCGCTGATAATTTAGGAATCAGCAGAACAGAGGCGAAAACAATCATCGATAATTATAAAAAAGAATTTTCTGGAATCAATGATTACATGGAATCAACCATCAATTTTGCAAAAGAGAAGGGATATGTAGAAACATTGATGGGTAGAAAAAGATGGTTGAGAGACATCAACTCATCCAATTTTACAGTGAGGGGATTTGCTGAGCGAAACGCCATCAATTCACCGATACAGGGAACTGCAGCAGATATGATCAAACTGGCAATGATCAAGGTTCACCGTGAAATAAAAAAACAGGGCTTTAAGAGCAAAATGATTTTACAGGTTCATGATGAATTGATTTTTGATGCATTGGAGTCGGAAGCAAATGATTTAAAAGTATTGATATTGGAAAATATGGAAAGCGCATTGCCACTACCAAACAATGTTCCAGTAGTTGCAGAGGCGGGTATTGGAAAAAATTGGCTCGAAGCACATTGATATGAACAATTATTTTAAAATTACTTCTACGATTGGAGGTCGGTATTTTCTCGTCGCAGGGATCGCTTTTTTGTTTTTTTACATTTTGTATAAAAACAAATTTATAAGTACTAAAATTCAGCAGCGCTTTCCCGCTAAGCAAGATTATCTGAGAGAGATATTTTACTCTGTCATCACTATTTTGATATTTGGATTAGTCCCAGTGATTTTTATATTCAATGAAGATGTTTCAAAGTATACACAACTGTATAAAAAAATAGATGAAAGAGGATGGACATACTTTATAGGAATTTTTCCTTTGATGTTGTTTATTCATGATACTTATTTCTACTGGATGCACAGATTGATGCATCATAAAAAACTTTTCAAATATTTTCATCTTGTTCACCACCAGTCGACCAACCCGTCACCTTGGGCTGCGTATGCATTTCATCCATTAGAAGCAGTAGTGGAAGCTGCCATATTGATTGTTTTTCTTTTCATCATGCCAGTGCATCGCTTACATTTTTTTCTCTTTTTCTTTTTCATGATTGTATACAATGTATACGGACATTTGGGTTGGGAGTTGTATCCCAAAAATTTCCATACTACCAAAATTGGACGTTGGATCAACACTTCTGTTGCCCACAATCAACACCATCAATTTTTCAAAGGAAACTACAGTTTGTATTTTTTATTTTGGGACAGGTGGATGGGAACGTTGAGGGATGACTATGATCAACAATTTGAAAAAGTACAATCAAGATGAGGCCACGTGTTATATATTGCTATGATGCCTATTGCGGATGGTGCTATGGATTTAGCAGTGTAATCAAGGAATTATGGGTTCGCAACAGAAACCGTTTTGAATTTGAAACACTTTCTGGAGGAATGATCCCGGTTGAATCTACCAAACATATAAGTAACATCGCTTATTTTATACAAGGGGCGTATAAAAATGTAGAGGAAACAACAGGAGTGAAGTTTGGAGAAGATTATCTATGGCATATTTTCAATCCGGATAAAAGCGATTGGTTCCCCTGCTCTGAAATGCCAGCCATTGCAATGGTTGTCTTTCGAGAATATCATCCAGATAGAACAATTGAATTTGCTTGTGATTTACAATATGCACTTCATTATGAGGGAAGGGACCTTACAGACCCTGAAGCGTACCGCCATCTGACAGAAAAATATGAAATACCGGTAGATGAATTTTTTGAAAAGCTGAAAACTGAAAAATACAAGGAAGCTGCATATTATGATTTTGCATTGATACAGCAATTGAAGATAAATGGATTTCCGTCAGTTTTTATACAGGTCAGTGATGCGAAGTTATATATGATTGCAAGAGGATTTACTAATCTTGAGACAATTGAACAACGGATCAGCAATGTGCTGGATGAAGAGAAAAATGCTTAATTCATCGTAAATTGCGCTCTCAACTAGAATCATGGAGTATAATAAATTAATCTCAATTACAGGGTTTTCAGGTTTATTTGAATTGGTGAGCAGCAAAAACGATGGAGCGATTGTAAAATCACTCGAGGATCAATCAACTAAATTTGTATCGAGCAGATTACATCAGTTCTCACACTTGGAATCTATTGAAATTTATACAACTGACGAAAATGTGAATTTGGTTGAAATATTTCAAGCGATGAAAAATGCAGCCAACCCTTTGCCATCAGAAAAAGATGATAAAGCAATCAAAGCATATTTCAAAGAAGTTTATCCAACAATGGATTTTGAAAGAGTATATACCAGTGATATGAAAAAAATGATCAAGTGGTTCAATGTGATCAGTAAACATGGTATTGAAGTTAAGCTCAGTAGTACTGAAGAATAGTTTAAAAATATTTTAATGGAATACTCAGCAAACATCGAGAAACTACCACACAGTTTCTTACCAAAAGTATTTGAGTTAAAGGATTGGCAAACAGTAGAGCCATATTTTATTGAATTACGTGATAGAGTGCTTGACAGCAAAGCATCCCTCGAAAACTGGTTGAAAGATCTCAGCGAACTCGAAGCATTTATTTCAGAAGATGCTTGCTGGCGACAGGTTCGAATGACCTGTGACACAGAAAACAAATCATTGGAGGAATCATTTAATTTTTTCTTCTTAGAAATTCAACCCAAAATTCAACCCTACGCAGACTTGCTCAACAAGAAGTTGGTCAATTGTCCATTCACCAAAGAGTTGGATCAAGAAAAGTATTTTACCTATATAAGATCCATCAAAAAAAGCATTGATCTTTTCAGAGAGGAAAACATTCCACTTCAAGCAGAAGCGAGTGTTTTACAACAGCAATATGGAATGATTGCAGGTAAGATGACGATTGAACAGGATGGGAATGAATATACATTACAACAAGCTGGAAAGTTTTTGGAAAATGCAGATCGCAGATTGCGAGAAACAGTATACAGAAAAATTGCTGAGAGAAGATTGGTTGATAAAGAACCTTTGAATGAACTCTATTCAAAACTAATTGGACTGAGACATCAAATAGCAGTGAATGCAGGATTCGAGAATTACCGCGACTATAAATTTTCAGAAATGGGTCGCTTTGATTACACACCTGAAGATTGTTTCAATTTTCATGAAGCTGTCAAAACAGAGGTATTGCCATTGGTGGATGAAATATATGCAGTACAGAAAAAAAGATTGAAGATTGATACAATGCGTCCATGGGATACTGAAGCAGAACCGGAAGGGGTTGAACCATTGCGACCTTTCACGGATGGGAAAGATTTATTGCAGAAAACAATTCAATGTTTTGATCAATTGAATCCATTCTTTGGAGATTGTCTGAGAAAGATGGAATCATTGAATCATCTTGATCTTGACAGCAGAAAAGGAAAAGCACCTGGTGGGTACAACATGCCACTTGCAGAAAGTGGTGCTCCGTTCATTTTTATGAATGCTGCTTCTCAAATGTCTGACCTTACTACAATGGTTCATGAAGGAGGACATGCAATCCACTCTTTTCTTTCACATCCACTTGAACTAACTGGATTTAAAGAATACCCAACTGAAATGGCAGAAGTAGCCAGCATGTCTATGGAATTATTCACCATGGATCATTGGCAAGTGTTTTTCAAAGACGAAAAAGAAATGAGTAGAGCCAAAAGGCATCAGTTGGAAAGAGTGATTACGATTTTTCCTTGGATTGCGACGATTGATAAATTTCAACACTGGATTTATGAGCATCCAACTCATACTATAGAAGAGAGAAGAGTAAAATGGTTGGAAATATTAAACGAGTTCAGCGCTGAAAGCATTGATTTCACTGGACTTGACGATTACAGATCCTACAGTTGGCAAAAACAACTTCACTTATTTGAAGTTCCATTTTATTACATTGAATATGGAATTGCTCAATTAGGTGCAATAGGAATGTGGATGCAATACAAGGAAAACCCTAAACAAAGTGTAGAAAATTATATCAAAGCACTCAGTTTAGGTGGAACAAAAACACTTCCGTCACTTTATAAAAGTGCAGGAATTGAAATTGTTTTTGATTCAAAGGGCATCAGTAGATTAATGCGTTTTATTAAAAAAGAATTAGAAAGTTTATAAGTAGTGTCTAAAATCATATTGCTATATCAATAATAGCACTTTAACTGATCTATATTTGTCTTGCTACTAATCAGAGCCTTAACGAATGCCCCGGTGTTTCTACATCGGGGCTATTTTATGCACATGATTTACAAACACCAGAAACGATCATATTGATTTGATGTGCACGAAATCCTTTTGGAAGATGAACAGATGGAACTTCCGTTTCATCCAAACAAATTGTTTTACCACAAGTATCACACGTAAAATGTACATGATTATCATGATGATGCCCAGTTACAATACAATCATCATTGCACAATGCATACCTTGTAATATTATCTGATGAAGGAATGGTGTGTATGATCCCTTTCTCAAGAAAAGTCTGAAGAGTTCTGTATATCGTTACCCGATCATATTTCTCCTTGCATATTGTTTCTATGTCTTGATGAGCTAATGCATTAGGAGAAGAAAGAAAAATATCTAAGATTGTTTTTCGACCTGCTGTTAAACTCAGTGCACTTGATTTTAATATTTCTTCGCTAGATTTTTTCATTCTGCCAATAATTCTTTGATGTCGATCAGTAATTGCTTCACCTCATCTTTTTTAATACCATCATAAATTCCTCTTACACGTCCTTGTTTATCAACCAAAGTAAAAAATTGAGTATGTAAAAACTGTTCATTGATATTGATGGAACTATTTTTAGGATCATCAAGCAAATAACTTTCTCTCGCAGTTTTATACAAAGACTCTTTTGATCCGGTAACAAACCACCAATTGTCTGTTTGAGCACCTAATGAATCTGCATAATGCTTCAATACTGGTATTGAATCTGTTTCAGGATTGACTGTATGTGATATGATCAAAAATTCAGGATCAGACTTATATGCTGCGTATATTTCCTTCATGTTTTTATTCATCTTAGGACAAATCCCTTTGCAGGTTGTAAAAAAGTACTCTGCAACATAAACCCTGTTTTTAACATCCGATTGGGAAACCTGTTTTCCATCATGTCTTGTAAAACTGAATGCTTGAACTGCGTTGATGACAGGCAGCTTTACTTTTTCAAAATCAGTAAAATATACCAATGCACTGTAGAATGCAAGCAGAAGGACTGCAAAAAAAACGAGATAGCGAATTAATTTCTTGTTCATTGTTAAGAGCCTGTTTCAATACAAATGTAGGATAAAGAAAGAATGCAACTTTGTTGCAAAATGTTTAAATTTGCTGTTCGCATATGTTTAAGATAAATTATGATGCCCTGGGAATTGCAGCTTCTATTGCTTGTGCGATACACTGTGCTGTATTACCGCTTATAATGACAAGCCTTCCCATTTTTGGTATTAACATCATCAAAAACACTGCTTTTGAATTTGGGATGATCTTATTGGCTGCTGCGATAGGCCTCTATTCTCTACGCCATGGATTTAAAAGACATCATCACAAGAAATCTCCTGTAATCTTGTTCTCCATTGGAATTATCTTATTGTTGATGAAACAGTCAATGGAGAACTATACATTAATTTTTCTGATCCCTGCAATCACGCTTATTGTTGCAGCACATACACTCAACTACTTAAATTGTAGAAAAGCAAATCACTGTCATACGGAAGACTGTAATCACTAATCAGTTTAGTTTGGTCAGAATAGCTTCTGCAACTTTTTTTCCTTGTTTATTTCCGTTTTCACAACCAGATCGGTAGTGAATGGTGCCATACACCCTGCTTATAGATGCTTCTTCTGCAGCCTGTCGGAAAGATTTGAATGATCGCACTGGTAAATTGTACTCATGCTCAGATGAATCAGTGAATGCAATATTATCACCAAATAAATGAGTCAACATTTCAGCAGCAGATGCAGAAATGGTACTGTGTCCTGAAGTATATTCTGGAAAAGGAGGAGTTTGTATATATGAAATCCATTGTTCATCTATCAGTCTTTGAATGGCGCTCTGGGGGCGAATTCTCACAGTCTTATATTTCACATACCAGCATGAGATAAACGCATCATATAACCCTACAGATGTATAAGCATACGCTTTGGAACTTTTAACTGCATTTGCATTACTCATCTTACAAGCCTTTGCAGTTATTGCCATCCAATGTCCACCCGGTGTCATTTTTTTATCTTGAAACATCACATGACCTTTATGCTTAGAAACAAATGGATTGTCATCCCAAAACAATGCAATATCAACTTGCTCATCTGTCATGTTCTTTGAAATATCATATACTTCTTTCATCTCCTTATAAAATGGAGAATTTTTATCAGCACTGTATGCAGGAAACGGATCTGCTTCGATTTGATTGGAACTATCAAGTCCCATGGTCAACATTTTTGACCAATAAGGCTCCAATCCATCTGCATAATCTGGTGCAGTGGGAACCCAACGTGTTTGATCAGTTGTCTTTACTTCGAAACGCTCCATGCCACGGGTTTCCTTATAGTTGTCTTTTCCCAATCGCTTGGCTACAACATCTGCAACTCTCTGTCCGAATGCAATTGAACTGTCAATTACATCCTGTTTCATATCTGCGCCATAGATTTTTATCAAAGAATCCTGATAAGCAGAAATTTCAGGTGCTGAAAATGTAACCTTCTTTGCCGTTTCACAAAATGCCTGAATAGCTGCAATTGAATAATTATAAGTAACCTTTTCTAGTGGAACAGGCATGGGATCAAACCCTTTTAGTTTTGATGTGATCGATGTTGAATTTTTATCTTCAAATCTCAATGCCTCATACATGGCCAAAGAACAATTGGCATAAATTCTGCTGGCAACAGGTGGAGTGAAAATATCAACCACAATGATATCAGTTAATTTTTTAACCAGTTGATGAGGAAGTTCCTGATTGGAAAGAGTTGATGTGCTGTTATTTGAATTACATGAAATCATCAATAAACACAGGAGCAAAAGTGATAGTCGAATTTTTTGAATTTTCATTTATCAAGGTTGTATAGTTCTGGAAAGGCTTCCCTTTTGATTGTATATTTTAATTGAACTGTGCTGTGGCAACAACCATTTTCTACTGGATTGTGATAAAAATGTTGAGCCCCAAGAGAATTCTACTTTTTGTTTTTTGTGATTTGAAAGTTCGATGATGGCATAAGCCTCATCATTTTTCAATACATCTGTTTTGGATGCTGCATTTGAATATGCAAATAAACTCAGAGGCTTTCTATTCTCAGTAGAAACAAGGTATTGCTGATCTTTTATTTGAATTGTTGCTAGTGCTCTCGCATCGCCTGGTACAAAGAAACCTGATTGTTCAAATGATAATGGATTGAATCCTTTCTTACCATGATTGATCAATACCAATCCATTGAATGCATCAGCCCTGCCTTGGCCCGTCTCCATTCCAAAGTCGTTCCCAACCAAGGCTATATCGAGATTACTATCATGATTAACATCAAGACACTGCATTCCATATAGCGGTGCAAATTGAGCTTCATTGGGTAGTTCGTGCATTGTGAATTTACCTCCGCCAAGGTTTTCTATCCAAACCGATTTCATAAAATTAGCAGTCAGCTTTTGCACTCCTTTCATTTCTTCCGGCGTAAATACGTCCTTAACGGTTGCACGCCCAAAGTCGGCATAATGCTCATATTTTTTCCTGATCAAAATCAGTTGTTTTTGCATATCGTCTTTGGTGTGGAAAAAATATTCATGTTTTTTACCTGTTGAGTCTGGGAAAAAACAAGAAATAAATGGGTCATAGGAACCATTTTGATCAAAATCCTTTGCATAAATACTCAAGGGCTCACCGGAAGAACATTTAAAATATTGATTCAAACCGAAATTCCCAGCTACATAATCCATATCACCATCATTGTCCAAATCCCCTGCAGATAGGCTGTTCCACCATCCTGAAGCATTTGAAATCTCTTCTCCAGGATTGATTTTTACAAGGCTGCTTCCTGTGTTTTTGAAGAATGTCAATGGCATCCATTCGCCTGCAATCATCAAATCAACTTTATTGTCATTGTCAAAATCAGTCCACAGTGCATCACTGACCAATCCAATTCTTGCAAGCTCCTTGTTCCACTGATGGGTAACATTGGTGAATTTTATATTTCCTTTTTGTGAATCGTTTCTCAATAAAAAAGATTCACCTGCTTTTGGATATGATTTCGTCTCAACCCTTGCTCCCACAAATAAATCAAGATCTCCATCGTTGTCGATATCAGCAGCCTTTACATTTTGTCCGGATGAAGTAAAAACTGGTAGTGCTGATGAAACAATTTTAAAATTTCCCTTCCCATCATTTTCACAAATGATATCTTGGTACAAAGGAGAACCGGCATCATGTTGATTGCTTCCTCTTACAACATAGAGATCATTGTCGCCATCACCATCAGCATCAAAGAGCAATAATCCCATGTCTTCTTCCTTCATCAAATCAGAAATTTTAAAAGGAAGTATTTTTTTAATGAAGTGCCCATTTATTTGCTGGCACAACAGGGTTGGACCCTGAAAGCGACTGGAGCTACCAAGAACCATATCGTCCAATCCATCACCATTAACATCCCCCACAGCAATTGCCGGACCATATTGTGAAAATTTATGTGGCAAAGTCTTTTGAACATTGAAATCGATATAATCATTTTCTTCATGCACATAATCAATCCCCAATGAAGTAGGATCAACCGATTTGAACAATGTTTTTATTTCATGTGTGGGTTCAGAATATATTCCTGATGCATTTTTATATTCCAGTGTAATAGTTTGGTCTGCTTTTATATTCGCCAGTTTTTGAGTATGCTGATCAGGCCAAAATACGCGAAGGGAATCAATTTTGTCAAATGACCCCAATCCAAAATGAAGTGTACTTTCAGATTTGGATAGATACCCTCTAACACATGCTTCCTCCGAAATCTGTTGTTGATCCTTATACCAGATTTTTACTCTTGTTCCGAATGCATTTGAATTTTGTAAAGTGCCATTTAGTTGAATTCTTAAATAATGGTTTTGAACTTCATTTTGTTTTTTCTCTTTTTTAATCAGTGTATTTTCAAATAGAAAAGCTGGATCATTGATATTGTTCGTCACAATATCCAGGTCTC